>Ga0190310_1000108_pt1 | contig 30901 bp, 25 predicted proteins | sample 48700778_MG_FD_165059 | JGI IMG/M metagenome (GOLD analysis project Ga0190310, IMG submission 165059) | Hydrothermal vent sediment bacterial communities from Southern Trench, Guaymas Basin, Mexico - 4870-07-7-8_MG | ecosystem: Environmental > Aquatic > Marine > Hydrothermal vents > Sediment ... | reverse complement strand
GGTATGTATAGGATACCCTCCTTGGCAAGGGGGCCACCGTTTTGACCTGTCAATTCAAGCAATTTCTGATTGCTTATCAAAACTATTAACATTCGGGATGTTCCACTTTTAGTCCTATACTGGTTCCTAATTTTTATCAGTTGGGCAAGGCTCCAACATGCATTTACAAAGTTATTTGGAGGGTTCTCCTCAGGCCACACTGCAAAGACAACTACAGTATTATCGGGATTAGACTCGAGAATCCATTTCGTGACTAGAGGTGTTCCTCCAGCTCCTGTTCCACCAGCAAGGGATGTAAAAATTATATATTGTGCACCTAGGGACTGTTCAAGAAGGCCTAGCCTATCCTTTATTGCATCAACTTGAGAAGTGAATATTTCATGTGCAATTTTAACGTTTCTACCTGATCCATGCCTTGCAAGTGGATATATTATATCGCTGCTAAGGGTTCCCTCCTTCAACTGCTCCTTTAACCTTGTCTCAGCTATGGTATCTAAAACAAGTATCTTGAATTTCTTTAAGCTGTATATTGGAGTATGCTCTTTCTCGTGATGAATGTATGAGGCTACCAGTTGGGCACCTGTAGTGCCAACACCAACTATCCACACGTCTGGAGTTCTGATGGAAGGCTTTAGCTCCTCATCTAAAACAGGCATCTCCACTATTTAAACCCCACATTAGCTTCACTTAACTTAATAAATTGGATAGGAAATATATCTAAGGAAATCCTGTGACTAGGCTTACTTAATGAAGCTAGTACTCATGCACGATTTTACCTTTCCCGGGTATCCAGTCTATGTCTATTCCTATTAGGCCTTTTTCCTTGCGATAGTGGTAAAGCATTCTTACAAGGTTTGCGAGATCGATTCTCTTGCGTAGGAGCTCTGGCGTCCCTATATCTGATCTATGGAACACCCTCCATCCATCTGTTAACTGTATGCAGTTTATGCTTTTCTCGACCTTCTCTGATGCCTCTGGAATTGTTTCAGCTTCTCCGAATATTTCAATCAGTCTAGAGCCTCCGGAGATCATTTGACCTTTTTCATCGATATCTATTGCACCGTAGTAGAGCCTACAGCCATATTTCTCTGGTATGCTTTCATCCACGTGCACTGGATGGCCTTTGGCCAAGTCACGGTAGTTTGGATAACCCCATGCAGCTACGCATTTGACTACTGTGGCCGTGTCTCTGAACTCAAGTTTGACCTTATGAAGGGATTCTGAGATTATTGCTTCACATATGTCGATCATGTCCGTTTCAAGAATTGGAAGAACGTTTACTGCTTCAGGATCTCCGAATCTGCTATAGAACTCTATTATCGTTGGACCCCACTTATCTGTAAGCATCATTTGCCCAGCTATTAGGCCATGATATCTTTCACCAGTTTCCTTATGTAGTGCATGCACAACTTTCTCAACTATCTCAACTGATTCACCGTATTCTTCCTTTGTTAGGAATGGTAGGAGCCCCTCTCTCCCAGATATGGATCCCATTCCACCAGTCTCAGGCCCTATGTCATCGTTGAAGGCGTTTTTATTGTCCTGTACAGCTGGCATTGGTAGAACGGTTCTACCATCTGTGAAGCATTGCATGGTGTACTCGGGGCCTTCAACTTTCTCCTCTATGAGTATTCTATCCTCAATGTCATCATAGGCACTCATCAGCCGTTCGACAACATCCTTTGCATGTGCAAGCTTAACTTTTTGCTTTTCATCTTTCAGATACGCTTGAAAATCAGAGATCACCTTAACTCCTTTCCCGCCAGCTTGTCTAGCTGGCTTAATTGCCACACTTTCAGCATATGCCTCTATGTAGGTTATAGCATCCCTGAGATCCTTGAATGCAATGAACTTAAGCCTTCCCGGGATTTTATATTTCCACATTAGTCTTCTCATGTAAGCTTTTGAACGCTCTACTTCGGCAAGCTTCTCTTTAGCACCTATACACGGTATGCCCATTTTCTCAACTGTGTCGGATATTCCATGGAATAAGGGCTCTTCAGGCCCTATAAATACGAAATCAAATGAGCGTTCACTAACTATCTTGGACACGAACTCCCTGCTATTTTCATCTCCTTTGAAAAGTTTGCCGCCTGTCTCCCTACATAATTTCAATATTCCCGGGTTTTTGCTACTACATATAGCATATAGCTTAGGAGCGTAAACGCTTCTCGTAATTGCCTCGGCTATAGCATGCTCACGTGCACCATGACCAATCAGCAATACCTTCACTAGGGAACACCTCTTTAGATAACCTAAGAAAACATGTAAAATAATAGTATAGCATGGAACCGGTGAGCAAAATATCAAAGTGTATAAATATGAAATAGGTTTACTGGCTATTGGTGAGATAACCTATAACAACTCTAAGGGCCTATGTGCCCAATTCTTGTCTGTACAATTACAGTTTTTAATCCTGTATCCTCTAGTGCCTTTTTGACTTCAAGCATTTCATCGACAGTTGGAGTTCTGATATTGGTTCGCCGGAATTCAGGCCTATAATCTAGCACGCATACTTGCACATTTGGATCCATTGAGGCTATCTTGTACCCTATCTCATATATTTCGTCGAGTGTCGGATGGAAGAACTTGTTGTATGGAATCCCTATTCCAAGGAATACTTTCTCTGGATAATAGTTTTCGATGATATATTTCACGGCTTTCCATGATGTTTCAAGGTATTTCTCCGCTAGTTCTCTATCATTTAACCCTGTTATTTTCATGAAAGTTTCAATTCTAAGGGCTTTGAGATCTGGACCAATGTCAGTTACACCAGCCTCTATAAGCTCGTCAATATAGTCAGGCGTTAAAATACTTGCATTTGTGTCGAGATGAAGTCTGGCCTTTTCGTCTTTGTTTAGTTTCTTGAGCTCCTTGAAGAACTCTATCAGCCATCTTCTGTTTAAGGTGGGTTCTCCCCCGGATATGGCTAGTCTATCTACACCATACAGCTTCCTATAGTAGGTTAACTCACATGCAGCTTCCCTTGGCGTCATTGGTGGAAGCCTTGAATTATATGTGATGTCATAGTTTTGGCATGTTGGACATCTGAAATTACATCCAGCTGCAAAGCATGCAACTTCAATATAGTGGCCTTTATCCTTGAGCCAGTGTGGTGTCCCTACTCCTCCCACAGGATGCGGTGTGAAGCCTCCAATAACTCTCATAGGAGTTTTTTCCTCAATATGCACAGTTTCGATCTCCATGCCATTTCTAACAGCTGTATGACATGATGGTCTGAGCTCTCCATTTATGATTACTGCACATGCCCAGCAGCCTCCAGTTTCACATGGTGCAAAAATTGAGTCCTCTAAGGGATACCTTGAAAAGCTGAATCCTAGAATCTCAAGCACCTTCTTAACAGTTACTCCCCTTGGAACATCATATTCCTCGCCGTCAACAATTATCCTAACAGTTTCCCTGATCAAAGCCGTGTATGGTTCAATTGCATAGTTTGGACATGCAAGAAAGCATGATGAGCAACCGACACATTCACCGTAACCAGGGCACTCTACAACATCTTTGCAGAAACCACATCCGATACATTTGTCCGGGTTTATCCGATATCTAGTTACCTTGAACATTTTGCCATTATAATAATTCGACCTTTAACAGTAATTTGGAATTCATCTAGAAAAAGTTGCGGAAAAGGAAAAGATCTTGATGACATACTTCATAGGAATCTTGAGAGCAATATGTTATGACACTAAAGCTTTCATCGAAGCGAAACCAGCACTCTGGAATGAAAGACCAAGACGAATATGAGGATATTGAAGAAGAGAGGAAGAGAATATTAGAGACTGTAGAAAAATTCTAAGGAATATTACCTAAGTACCATTATTTTCATCTTTTTTAATCAGTATTCGGTGTAATACAGAGCCAAGTTTAAGTTAATTGAAAAAACGATTTCCTCACGCGACGTCCATCTGTAGTTTGAGGCTTACCTGTCTTTAGAACACTTTGACTACAAAGTACAGGTCTCCTTTGAGCTTTATGAATATTGGAATATTTGAAACATGGCCTTCTATTGTTAGGTTTCTGATAATTATTGGCATTTGTATTATTACTGAGGTCCATCCGAATCTTATTCTCCAGTCTTTGAATTTGCGAACCGCATCTGGATCATCTATTACAATACTTAATGTCACAACGTTTCTTTTACCAGGCTCCAGTTTAATGGGTTTATTGTAAAGTAGATGGAACCAGAATTCTTCTCCCTCCTCGGCCTTGTAGACGTCTCCCTCAATTTTTGTTAATTCAACGGACCAGTTCAGAGCAAATAGAACTACGAGACGTACATCTACGATTATTCTTTGGCCTTCTATTTTAAGGCTGCATGGCTCCATTTCAAAAACAAACGTCGTGTTCAGGAACATTCTTAGATCTGGAATTCTTTCCACTATTTGTTGGCCATAGGCGTCGAGGTGGACTACAATGTTTTTAACCTCCATGTTGAAGGTTGAGTTGAAAAGTATCTCCATGCTCTCGTTGTATGTCCTAGCAAATTTTATCGTGGCCTTAACAGTTGTATTTAGCCAGTTTCTTGCAATTGAAACTTTACTTCCATTCTCTATGATTCCATGTGCAAAGTATGTGTCGTTTACGTAGAGGTCAAATTCTCCCTTCACTATTGGAAGCTCTTGGATGTAAAGTGGTGTTCCAACGGTAAATCTAGCGTTAATATTAAATGTGAATACTCCAGTATAATCATCTATTTTCCTGAAGTCTATGATCCTAGTCCCAAAGCTTCCAATGGCAAAGGAAAGGTCAAGTGTAACCGTTGTGCTCCAGTCAACTTCGATGCTTGTCAAGCCTATCATGATGTTTCCTTTAATACTAACCTTAAGCGTTGATATTTCGCCTACCAGCTTACCAACATTTTGGAACTCCTTTAGGATCACTGTAACGTTTTTACATGATAACGGGGGGATGGTAACTGGTTTCAATGTTCCCGTTGAAATTAACTGTCCATCTAGGCTGCTTATCACAAGGGACGCTGATGAGACGTCTATAGGTGTATTCATTGAATTACATACCTCAGCTGTCAAGTAGACTGCTGATTCATTCCACTCTATGTTGACTATTCTTTTTATGGAGGGGGCACTTATAAATTCCCTTGGAACATATACTTCAGATTTGTATTCTATCGTTAGCGGGATTCCTATGCCAAAAATTACTACAGTCACACTAGCTTTAGCATATATGTTGATAAGGATATCCTGGTCGCTTAGGAATCTGCTCAAAACTTTCTCAGCAAGTTGACCAGTTATCGGGAATAAAAGTGAAACGTCAGTTGCAGAGTTGGATTCTATCACTACTTCATGAAATTCGCTTACCGCATACTTTACGCCTTCAATGGTAATGTCTATGTCTGAAAGACCTATTTTATAAGGTGATTTGTTAAAGATGGTGACGTTTACAGCAGCATATATTTGGTCACCATATGTCGTAAGTGATATCCTATTTACCTTGATCCCAATGTAATCGGGAACTTTTCCAAGCTCTGAGCTTACGAGCGCAAATAGAGAAGCCCCAATGATGGCAAATATTGCCAGCGTGATTACTAGGATTTTTATCCTTCTACTCTTCAACTTCCTCACCTAATATTAGTTTAGTTAGAATAGTTTATAGAATGAAATTATGATGCTGACATAGGCTTCTCTATTCTAGGATATTTCTCTGTGAAGCATCCATAGCATAGTTTCTCTTTTGGAATCCCAACTGCTTTTATCGTTGACTCAAGCGAAAGATATGCAAATGAATCTGCTCCTATTATCTTGGCTATTTCCTCTTCAGTATTCCATCTAGCTATTAGCTGATCTTCCGTTGGGATTGTTGCTCCGAATGGACATTGAGCTATTATGTGAGGACTCCCTATCCTGACATGTACCTCCTTTGCACCTTTTCTCCTGAGCATGTAAACTATGTTTTTAAGAGTTGTTCCTCTGACAACGCTGTCATCTATTACAACAACTCTTTTCCCTGTAATGGCTTCCCTTATAGGATTCAGCTTAAGCTGTACACCTATTATTCTCTCTATCTCGGTTGGGCGTATGGCTGACCTTGTAACCCTTCCAGTGCTCACGAACCCTATTCCATAGGGAATACCCGTCTCCATCGAGTATCCTACAGCATATGACAGAGCCGTCTGAGGCACTCCAAGCACTATGTCTGCATCAACAGGATTTTCATTTGCAAGGTACCTTCCTATTCTAAGCCTTATCTTGTATACTGGGATGTTTTCAATGACTGAATCAAGTCTTGCCAGATAAACGAACTCGAATATACAGTGTTTAGGCGACCTCTTGAAGGGCCTTTCTACGTCAATAGAGTACAGGTTTATCTGTGTGACCTCTCCTGGGCTTATCATTCTAGAGTAGGAGTTCCCTGTAACCTCAAGGGCACATGTCTCAGATGAAACCGTTCCAAGGTCGAAGCCTAAGCCTCCTATGCATAGGGGGCGTAACCCATATGGGTCACGTGCCACTAGAAGCTCCCCACTCTCTAATAGCATAGCTAGTGAATAGACTCCCTGTATCTCCTCAAGTGTCTCTACTAGAGCATACATTGGATCATTTCCCTTAAGCTTTCTAGCGAATATGTTGAGCAATGCAAGCTCTTGACTGGTAGTCTTCACTCTATACTTTTTTCGTATTTCACTCATGTTAAGTATCGCACCATCCATTACAATTCCAGCTTTTCCATCGAAGACCTTAATCACTGGTGGAATGTACTTGGATGAATCTTCTTCAAGTGATGAGACACATCCTATTCCAGCGTAACCACTTATTTTCCCAATAGTTCTCTCATTGAAAACTACGTCAACGAAACCTCTCCCCTTAAGCCATGAAAGTTTTCCATCCCTGTATAGGCATATTCCAGCGGTCTCCTGACCCCTATGCTGTAGCCCTAAGAGGCCATAATATATGAACCTGGATACATTCCAGAGCTTGTCAAATGCGTACATTGCAAATATTCCAGAGGTCATACATCCACCTCCCAGTATCTTCTAACTTTTTCAATCTTGCTTTCTTTAACTGTCTCGATTATGCGTTGGGCTTTCTCAGTTGGATATATTCCAGTTAAGCATGCTAGGCATAGGCTGTCCTTTGGCAAACCTATGGCTTTGACTAAACCATCTATTGTCTGGTAATATAGTTTATCTGCTCCAATGATTCTCCTTATCTCGTTTACTGTCTTGTAAGCTGCTATGAGTTCATCATGTGAGCCTATATCGATTCCATAGAAGCATGGGGAAACTATTGGAGGACATGTAGAGAAGAAATGGATTTCCTTTGCACCAGCTTTTCTAAGTAGCGTCACTATCCTCTTGGCAGTTAAGCCTCGTACAATGCTATCATCTATGACAGCTATTCTCTTATTCTCTACGACGCTTCTCAATGGATTAAGCTTTATCTTAATCGAGTTTCTTCTCTGCTCATGTGTTGGCTGTATAAAGGTTCTACCAACGTAACGGTTCTTAATTAGCCCCTCTGCAACATCTATCCCAGTTTCCCTTGACATGCCCTCTGCAGCTGGCCTAGAAGTGTCTGGCACGGGAATTATAACATCCACGTCGATTTCATATGTTCTTGCAAGGTTTCTTCCAAGCTCCATTCTAACATTGTAAACCGACCTACCCTCTAAGACCGAGTCCGGCCTAGCGAAGTAAACATATTCAAACATGCAGTATGCTCTTCTCTTAAGCTTGCAGAAGAACCCCCTCTCAACTATTTCACCGTCTTTAGCTATTATATAGGATCCTGGCTCGACATCGCTTTCAATTCTTGCATCATTAACATCTAGGGCAACGCTTTCAGATGCAAAATAGAGTTCGCTTGTATTCTCCATGCCTCTCCCATAACATAGAGGCTTAAACCCGAGAGGGTCTCTGAAGGAGATCACCGTTCCATCATCTGATAGCATTGTTGCAGAGTATGCTCCTTCGACAAGATCTGGGAGCTCTTTTAAGGTGCTTGGAATGTCTTCGATCGAGGAGTTTGAAAGCATTTTAATAGTCTTTAGCAGAACCTCTGCATCACATCTTGACCTACACTTTAAACCTTTTTCAGCTAGAGTTTTCCTGAGCTCAACTATGTTAACTATGTTTCCATTGTGGGCAAGTCCTATCTCCCTTCTACCTTTCATGGGAACTTTGAATGGTTGAGCATCTAATGTTGTTGGGCTGCCGACGGTAGAATATCTTACATGGCCGATGCCGGGGCATCCATTAATTGACAAAAGCTTTTCTGGAGGGAAGACATCAAGCACCTTCCCAATACCTTTCCTTAATCTGAGTCTCCCATTATTCAGTAGAAGCATGCCAGCTGACTCTTCTCCTCTATGCTGTAGAGCTAGCATTGCATAGAACATTTTTTCTATTATCCGGCCATTTTCACTTGATATTGCAACTACTCCGCAGGATTCCTTCAAGGCGCTCACCCTTTTGAAAACAGTGTTTTCTCAAGAGCTTTGGAGTATGCATCTTGCATTTCATCGATGCCTATCTCGGCTACTCTATTGTTGAGGCATAGCTTGAAGTATTCACTACTGCAGACTTTGCCAATCACTTCATGCTTTAGCTTGTAGGTGTTTAGAATGTTTTTAACATCTTTAAGCTTACTGGGGGCAGCCTCTATGATCACTCTTGCATTCGTCTCTGAGAAAAGTATCTGGTCAAAGCTTTCACATTGGGCTGGTACCTTGGCGATATCTATTGTAGCTCCCCTTGCCCCTTTAATGCACATTTCAGCTAAGGCTATAGCTAAGCCTCCATGTGAGCAGTCGTGAACTGCCTCTACAAGGTTTCTATCTATGAGTTCAAGGATGCAGTTAACTGTTCTCTTCTCAAGTTTAGGATTCACGGTTGGAGGCTTTCCATGATGTATTCCATGTATGACTCTTAGGTACTCGCTTCCCCCAAGTTCATTAAATGTCTCACCTATCACGAGAATGTAGTTGCCATCCTCTTTAAGCGACATTGTCTTAGCTTTCTCAACGTCCTTAACTACTCCAAGCGCAACTACCATAACTGTCGGTTTAACAGCTTTCCCCGTCACCTCATCTTCATTATAGAAGCTTACATTCCCACCTATGCATGGAATACCAAATTCCCCGAGGAAATCTGATAAACCTCTTATAGCTTCCCTAAACTGCCAAAATATCTCGGGATTCTCAGGATTTCCAAAGTTGCAGCCATCGACTACAGCTATTGGGCGACCACCTACACATGCAACATTTCTACAAGCTTCAGCTGTAGCCTCCATGCAGCCTACGTATGGGTCAAGATACATGTGATGTGAATTACAGTCTGATTTGATCGCTACTCCAAGTTTTCCCTCAAAAATTCTGAGAACTGCCGCATCTCCCTCACCTGGCCTCACCACGGTTCGAACTCCAACTTCATGGTCATACTGTCTGTAAATCCATTCCTTTGAGGCAACATTGGGAGAGGATAAAAGCCTTAGAATGACCTTTGGCAAGTCGCTGAACTTGGGCATCTTATACTTTATAGGGGCTTGGGCTTCACTTATATAAGATGGTTTTTTAGCCTCTCTATCCAGTACAGGGGCTTTCACTATGTGAGCTGGATCGATTTCAACTATTACCCTGCCCTTAAACCTGACTATGAGCTTTCGCTCCTTAGTAACTTTTCCAATTATGCTATACTGTAATCCATATTTGTCGAATACTGCTGTAACCTTTTTAACCCCTTTCGGATCAACTATGAAGAGCATTCTCTCTTGGGACTCAGATAAAAGGATCTCGTACGGTGTTAGCGGCTCTCTTAAATGTAGTTTTGAAATGTCAACGTCCATGCCAACGTTTCCGGCAGTTGACATTTCAGTTAATGCACATGTTAGGCCTCCGCCTCCGAGATCCTTGAGCCCAGTGACATATCCTGTTTTTATGGCTTCGAGGGTTGCATCTATGAGAAGTTTCTCCATGAATGGGTTTCCAACTTGTACAGCTGATCTCTCCTCCTCGGATTCCTCGGTTAAAGTCTTTGAGGCAAATGATGCACCGTGTAAGCCGTCTCTTCCAGTAGTGTTTCCGACTACTATTACGAGGTCCCCCGGATTTCTTGCGATGCTTGGGACAATGGACTTCTTTCTGCAGACGCCTATGCAGCAGACGTTTACGAGACAGTTTCTTTCAAAGCTGTCGTCGAACTCTATGTCTCCTGCGACTGTTGGAACTCCTATGCAGTTGCCGTAATCAGCTATTCCGGAGACTACTCCCTTAACCAGCCACTTGACATGTGATTTAGCTGGATTGCCGAATCTTAGGGAGTCTAAGAGCGCTATGGGTTTGGCACCCATGCATAGTATGTCTCTAACGATGCCTCCTACTCCGGTTGCAGCTCCATTGTAGGGTTCTATGGCTGATGGATGATTGTGGCTTTCAATTTTCATTGCAATGACGATTTCATCTCCTATTTCCACCATTCCAGCATCCTGTCCGGGGCCTACGATAACATATGGAGCCTTCGTTGGAAGCATTTTAAGGACTTTCTTTGAGGATTTATAGCTGCAGTGCTCGCTCCACATTACATCGAACATTCCAAGCTCTATTTCCGATGGTTCTCTACCTAGTCTCCTCCTAATATCCTCAAGCTCCTCAGGAGATAAGCTACTCATTTTCCCTCATCCACTTCAGCATTGACTTGAACATTAACAGGCCATCTGGAAAGTTTCCGGACAGAATTTTCTCAGAGGCTCTCTCCGGATGGGGCATCAGCCCAACAATGTTTCCATCCTTGTCACATATTCCAGCAATGTTTTCGGTGGAGCCATTTGGATTATATTCTTCAGTTACCCTGCCATTTTCGTCACAGTATCTTAGCACTATCCTCTCAGAGATTCTCTTAAGAGTTCTTTCATCGGCGAAGAAGCGTCCTTCCTTGTGAGCTATGGGCATTTTAACTACTTGACCTGTCTTGAACAAGTTTGTGAAGGCTGTGTCTGTCTTCTCTACTCTGAGGTGAACCCATTTGCAGATAAATGTAAGCGTTGAATTTAGTAGGAGGGCTCCAGGGAGAAGTCCGGCTTCAACTAGGATTTGGAAGCCATTGCATATTCCAAGTATAGGTTTACAGTCGTCATCCATTAACTCAAGCTGTTTAACGGATGGACTATGGGCAGCTATGGCTCCAGCCCTTAGATAGTCTCCATAGGAGAAGCCTCCTGGAAGGATGGCTGCATCGAAGCTATCAGCTTTAAAATGCTCATGCCACACAATATTCGCGTCAACCTTTAGAACATTCCTGAGAACATGCAGTACATCCTCGTCACAGTTTGTCCCTGGAAACTTTAGAACGGCAACCTTCATTCAACGGACACCTTTAGCTCATGTATCACTGGATTAAATATCCTGAGCTCGTTTAGAGCTCTGTAGACTTCTTTCATTGCCTCCTCGACGTCATTGGCTTTCACTATGAATTCAAGATACTTCCCTGTTCTAATAGACTCTACATTCTTGAATCCATGCACTAAGAGAAGATTTTCACGTATCGTTTCTCCTTCAGGATCTCTTGCAGCCATTTTACATTTCAGTATGACTTCGACTCGGAACTTCTTCATTTGAGCTCAATCCTCTCCTTTATTACTTCATAAACTTTTCTATAAGCTTTCAAAACATCCTCTGGTGAACCACCCCTCCTGTAAATGTCCTTATCAAATGACTCTCCATTTATCCATAGCCTCATTGTGTCGCATGTGAGCTCATCCCCTATCATGAGCTCCCCTTGCATCGTTGTTCCAAACTCAAGTTTAAAGTCGACAAGCGTAAAACCAAGCTCTTCAAAGAACTTCTTCAATATTTCATTGGCTTTAAGCGTTATCTGCTTCATTTCCTCAATGGCTTCTCGGTTTACTATATATTCTAGGTGGCATTCATTTAGCAGTGGATCTCCAAGTTCATCTGACTTGTAGAAGAACTCTATTATAGGTTTCTTGAGCCTTTCACCTTTCTTCAGCATTGGAAGTCTTTTCAATAGGCTTCCAGTGGCAATGTTTCTGCACACTATCTCCAGTGGAATCATGTTAAGTTTCCAAGCTAGCATTTTGTTGGGTGGAATGTATTCAATGAAGTGGGTTTTCACCCCGTTTTCATTTAAGAGCTTGAAAATAGCAGATGAAATGTAGGCACTTATAGCTCCTTTTTCAGGGATAATATCGTGGCGCTTTCCATTGAAGGCAGTTATGTCATCCTTGAAGAAAATGATTACCTTGCTTCCATCATTCTCCGCTGCAAACACCTTTTTAGTCTTGCCTTCACAAATCTTAGCGGCCATTAACCGCTCCCTTTTTTAAACAATAATCTGTGAAAAGCATATAAGGTTTAGAGAAAAAATTGACAGGAAGATATCAAAACTATCTTCTAAGAACTCTAATGGCAACCCCTATTATCAGGACGGCAACGAATATCCCTAGCAGGAGCATATACGGTGTCCAAGCTGTTTCCTTTGCTCCGATTTTAACAGTAAATGGTGAACTTGGCCCCTCTGGTGGTAGCATGGCTACATTACCAGATGTATCGTTTGCCACTATATAGTACTCGATAATGGAGTCTACAATCTCCGTTTCTGGTATCGTGTATGAGTAGAAGGTTTCATTTACTCTTTCCATGATAACTGATGTCCAATTTCCAGTTTCTCCAATCCTATAGTACAGAATTACTGTGTCCACTTCAATGTTATCCGTGACCTGTACAGTTATTGTAAGTGGTTTTCCTTTCTCATGATGTTCGATTGGAGTGTGAATTATTGTTGGAGCTTCGATATCTGGAGGTGGATTGTCGGCATAAACTGTGATTGAATCTGTAGCTGTATTGTTTCCATAATCTACGGCGGTTACAGATATTCTATGATAGCCGTTCTCAACTTGACGTGAATCCCATGTCCATGTAAAGGGAGCTAAATTGTCGACGTACGCTAGCTGGTCATCAATGAAGAACCTGACTTCGGCTACTTGAATGTTATCTGTTGCATTGACAGCTATCTCCACGGTTCCCTGAACAGTAGAGCCATTTTGAGGTTGAACTATTTTCACAGTTGGAGCTTCCTCGTCAAGTATCCCTTGCTCCTCGTCTATCGTCAATATCTTGTCGGCTTCAATGTTTCTGAATCTCTGTATAACCCCGCTTGGCCACCTTATCTCTAGCAAATCAATTCTGTCATGATCTCCAAGTCCAAAGTGTGCCTCAGGAGGATTTTGCCCGGGGAGCCCTGAGCTTATGTCTATGTCTCTTATCTGTATCTGGTCTCCGACTACAATCTTTATTCTAGCACCTACTCCATAGCTGTTGCTTTGCCTGCCTATAAGCTTGACTCTAAGCCAGTGATTATCATTTCCAAGGTTCATGAATAAGTGGAGGCCGCCCTCTCCTCCAAACTCGCTTCTGCCTCCAGTGATTATGTCTAGGAAGCCATCATTGTTGAAATCGATCCATGCACAGCTAGCTGCATCCCATATCCTTACACCAGCATCCTCTGTCACGTCTCTGAAGGTGAGATTTCCATTGTTTAGGTATAGGAATGAGTATGCAAATGGAACATAGCTTTTAACCTGTGTAATGAACATGTCAAGATAGCCGTCATTGTCAAAGTCAGCTAATGTAACGGCTGAGAAAAGTTCATCATAGTAGAATCTGTCTTTTACGCTTCCAATCTCGTGAATTGGAATGCCTGACTGGTTTCTAATGTTCGTAAACGTGAAGTCCGGGGGGCCATTGTTTATGAATATGTATGAGTCCTCGCATGCAGGTCCCCTTATTGGATCCTTATGTGCAAGGTTTATTACAACTAGGTCTAAGTAGCCGTCGTTGTTGAGGTCTCCCCAGGCAGCTGAGAATGAATGGCCATAGTAGGGTGGATCTATTCCCTCCACACCCAGTTGTTCAGCTACCTCGGTAAAGGTTCCGTTTCCATTGTTTCTCCAGAGGTAGTTTCGTTGAAGCCTGTAGTTTGCAACGTAAATGTCTAGGTCTCCGTCATTGTCAAAGTCTCCCCAGCATGCGCCATGCCCTCTGAGATTTTCATCGATGATACCAGCTGACTCTGTCACCTCCTGGAATATTCCATTTACGTTCCTGTAAAGCTTGTCGGGGCATCCGAATTCAGGCGGCTCTCCTTTACCCATTTCAAAGTTCACCATATAGAGGTCCAGCCATCCATCATTGTCAAAGTCTCCCCATGCAGCACCCTTTGTAGCATATTCGTCACATATGTTTCCACACTCAGCGGTTACATCTGTGAAAGTTCCATCGCCATTATTCATTAAGAGGTAGTCTCTGCGCTTCAACGGATCAAGATTGTCAGCGCCTACAGATACAATGTCAGGCCATCCATCATTGTTGAAGTCTCCAAAGAAACCCGCATCCGTTAATCCCATTAAGTGAGATAGACCAGCCTCCTCAGTTACATCGGTGAACGTGTAATCGGGAGGGCCATTATTTCTAAACAATCTACATCCATCAACGAGAATATCCATGTAACCATCTCTATTATAGTCTCCGACGGCAACTCTGCAACAAGCTCTCACTGGAAGAGTTAAAGTTAAGCCAACTCTATGCGTGACATCTATGAATTTTAGCTGGCGGGGATGTGCAACTTCGGAAACTTGAATTGAATGTGTAAAGCATAGCGGTGAAAGCAGTAGTAATAGCAGTGACAGCATGACAATATGTTTCGAAATCATGAACATGCTGCACCGACACGCTAAAATATGCAGTGCCTAATATAATAGTTTTAAACTTGAGTGAAATTAAGTGAACCATTTAATCACGTTTTTAGACTCTATTCCCATGCTTTCCAGCTTCTCCATGAAGTCCTTAAGATCCTTATATGGTCTATTTGCTACAATTCTTGTAGCAACTTTTTTTCCTATGCCAGGTACTGTCTGTAAGAGATTCATTGTTGCCGTGTTAGGGTCTAGCGGATATGGTACTGCCGTTACTGAGCGCATTCCATGATCGGCTACTTTAACATCTATGTATTTTCCAAGTGGAAGCCTTTCATGTATTACCGTTAGTATCGGGTATGTTCCAAGCTGTCTTGCATACGTATAGTTTCCAATATGCTTTTCAGTGTAGACTTCTCTGAGAACTGTTCCCGTTGGAATAACTATTTTCAACATTTCATGGTCGATTTCCCTTCTAATTTTCTCCCTGTATAGCTTGAATATCCTCTTGTGCTTTCTTATGATGTATATGCTTTTCCTCTCTATGCGTGTCCCTGGAAAGGGGATTACCTGTCTAATGTTTATTCTTCTCACAAGCAGTTTCTCCTCTAGAATCTGTTTCAGAAACTGATAATTTAGCTCGAAGGTTTTCCTTGTTTCTCCAGGTAGCCCATGTACAAAGTTTATTCCCGGCAACAGCTCTGGTAACCCATTATATCCTCTTTTTGCACCCACTTCGTTCAGAAGTTTTATTGCCTCAAGGCTTTCCTCGGGAAGCGTCTTGAGATTGTTTGCCTTGATAACTTTTGGATCTGCACTTTCAATACCGAGTGCAACTACGTCTCCTGGAGTGTGGTAGGATATGATTATCTTAGCTATTTCCCTACACTCTTCCGGGTATTTAGCTATTGTTCCAGGATTTCCATTATCCATGTGAAGTGTTCTAAGATTTGGAGCCACTCTTCTTATTCCACTATAGAGTTTCCTTAGTGCTTCAGGGTTTGGACGTGGAAATTCTTCCTCACCTGCTCCATGAGCCATGTAGGCGAAGAGATCCGGCTGGCATCCAAGTCTGAAGGCTCTTATCCCAAGCTTGTAGAGGGCTTTAACCTCGTCAACTATGTCCTTTACAGGTCTAAAGTCCGGTGGCCCATATAAGGGAGTTGTACAGAAGGAGCATCCTCCAACAATGCTTCTTGGACAGCCTCTATAGGTTTCAATTTCACATATCAGGTAGTCTGGATAATTTGGATGCTGGGTAACTATCTTGGCACCCTTTATCGCGAAATCCCTTATATATGACGAGTTTGGCCTCATCTCCGTTGGATCAACATTCTCCGGGTTCAAGTCATTCTCGAGAAGGTTCTTGACATAGCATTCAATGTCACCACTAACAACAGCGTCAAAATACGGCTCAGCCATTTCAGGAGGCTCTGAAAGCTTTCCACCCTCAAATCCACATCCAAATCTTGCAGCTGGCCCACCTAAAACCTTTACACAATCACATTCAAAGCCAAATAGCCTAATGGCCTCTCTAATTGTCAACGGTTTACCGCCAAGATACTTTCCAGGAACAGTCACTCCCATAACTATTATCAGTAAATGACACGATTCAACCGCTTTGCGGATAAGCTTGAAATTTTCTCTGACAAAATCTATCGTGAAATATCTGACATCGGCGTTACCTGCAGTATCCCAAATAGCTCCAGCCACATATCTAACATAAGGCGAAATGTAAGGCGGCACACCAAAGCACGCCGGCTCATCAACATATCCATCAACCAGAACTACCCTAAGCATCACAACCAAAAATAGTTAAAAGAAAGCCTAAAAATAGCATTCAACTAACTTAAACCCTCGAAAAGCATTACCTCCCCGCCATGCACTGCAACTACAAGCTTGTCGTACTTTATACATGGAACATGTGAAAGCATACAGTTTAGAGACCAGAATAACCTGCCATCCAAACCAATAGCAATTACCCCTGAAAACACCATTCCAAACAGGCACAATAGGAAACCGTTCTCGTACGGAATTATATCTAACACATTGGGTGGAGGTCCTGAGGGAGTATAGGGGTCAAGTATTATTCTACTCCAGAGCATAGACCCGTTATCCAGATAGCAGTATATGATACCCGAATGATATATCAGAACTTTATCTTTATTGATGGCCATCCCAAGCGAGGAAGATCCATCCTCCGAGATTGGAACATGCCAGCTTCTTGCTTCAAGAAATATCCTCTTACTTACGGTGCTATTAGGGAAAGTTGGCGTTATTTTCACAACTTTAATAAGATTGGACGAGCTGGCATACATTAGGTACATGCTCCCGTTATGAACGTAAATATAGTGAGGAAACGAACTCACTTTCTCCCTATAAATTATGTTTAGCTTTCTATCACATATCATGAAGTACCGAGTACCCATTATATGAGGTTCAGCATCTATGAAAATTCCTCTAGTTATAAATAGGGCTATGTGACCATCATCAATTTTATAAGCATACAGCGCCACGTATTCATCTTCATATTTGTGCCCATGGTAATACTTTTCTTTATAGTAGCTGAACAGGATATGCGAAGCATATGTTCCATCTGTGAGATTAACTATATACACACGATAATTTTCTCTGTCACCTATCTCCCAACTTCTTACAGTTGTCCTGAATATGTACAGAAGGTTGCCAAGCACTATTGGATGGACACTCTGCTCGAAGGTTGCATTGATTACACTAATCCATTTAATTTTAAAGTCCGTAATGGATATACAGGCTACAAGAATTTTGTTTGGTGTTCTTCCATATATGGTGTTGTATGCTCTAATGGTGATTACGTTACTACCATGTATGAACTCACAGTGCTTAGAGAACGGTACTGGGCTAGTATGCGGTATCGCCACCTTATCCACTATAGCTCCATTCTTCAAGTCCAGCTTATATATACCCAGCGTTGATGGATATATGACATACTGACCGCATATGAAAACCTGTGGGAAAACATTTCCATGCACTGCACAAAACTCGTACCCACATTCAGGATAAGATCTATGCCATACTAAGTGAATATTCTCTGGAATCCAAGCTTCATGTATTTCATCTGCTGCTTGAATGTGGTCTTCACTATGTGTTAGCTGAATTGGTTGCAGTAGCATGAATATCACAATGGAAATTAAAAAAACGATAGGGATCAAATCGAACGTGGTTCTAGGCTTCATTCTCTATATCATTTACTGTTCTACATGACGTTAATTAATTTTTGCAATCTCATCTTCCCAGCATGGCGGGGAGGGATGGATTTCAGCTGAAGTTTCAGCATAGAGAATATGTGGAAACGTAACTGGAATGTAGTAGTCTCTTGCGGTATTGTTCCAAGCAAATATTACTTTCATGTGAAGGATACCGTGCTCATAGACTCGACTCCATGCATAAGCTCCATTTTGAGTGTCATTTCCACACAATGTTACTTTCCAAGAGTAGTAATATCGATCCATGCCATGGAATATAATATGCCAGTGGGGCGGCCCATAAAATTCTATGGGCAGGTAAAAGGATGTTGTTGTCGATATGTAAGCGTCAATCATATATGTTTCAGTATCAATTTCATTATTACATTGATGCTCAAGTCCTATTTCCTCACAGTATTCATGAGTTGTAGAACCTCCGTTAGAAAAGCTACGATTATGCCATATTGCTAACCAAGCAGCACTGAATCCAGTATCTCTAGCTCTGATATCGGGGGAAGTTATATTGCCCAGTATTTCTCTCATGGCCTTATAGTCTTCCATGCTATCTCCTATGTAGCTAGCAGGATCCATGAAAAACATAAGCTGGTTCTCAGACTCGAATGTCATGTTGGCTCCTATTGGAAAGTAGTATATGGATCCTGAGCAATTTCGACCACCTATATATGCATGCCACTCATAATGGCTAGAGTGGACCTCCGACAGTATATAGTCGTATAAAATCCAGTATAATGCATTAAGGAAAAGCTGTTGAGAACTTGTATCTTGTGCTGTGAAACCCCCACAATTCACGCAAATGTCAGTCACACCGCACTCGCTTCTATACCATGCAAATGATAGCGAATAATACGTATACAATGTAAGCGTGGTGTTTAGAATGCTTCCTCCATGTGTGTCGTTTGAGTAAGGTATTGCATATGATGGATAGTATCCTAGAACCATCACCCCTTTCTCATTGTACCATAAATAATTGAGAAATGCTGTCACATTAATGGGGATTTCAATAAGGTCATCGATATCTATTACAAGAACATCTAGCTCATTAATAACTTCATCTGATAGATTATCTAGCCAGAGCGAAGTAACCCATGAACAACTTGAATAAAGTTCATATGCCATAGTGACGCGTGTAGTGTTTCCATAGAAGCCTATTGTAACTATCTGTTCAAAGTCATCGTTGGATGATGATACCTCAAGCGATATTTGCGCAAGCTGAACTGCGTGTACCTCTATTGAATAAATGCTGATTATGAGCAATAGCAGCAGCAATATGGCAGTTATATATATATATGCTTTTTCATTTTCCATCTATAGTTTGGGATGAAAGCAAATATATACTTTTGTACCATACTTTTGTTGGTCACAATATGTTTTGGATGTATTCTGGATGTCATATATGACGTAACATTTTGCAGAACAATCAGGGTAAAAGCTGGCAATTATGCAAGAAAAGTTTTTGGAAAACATGGATTTAAGGAGGATTACTCTCTAAGGCTTGGAGAGGTCTCCTTATTCGTACTAGTGCCAACCTATCAGGATATACTTTTTGAATCTAAACTTTGTGGCAATTACATCTTTGTCACATTTCCAACTTCCTTTGTATTTTGGAGTGGGCTTTGCATTGTGAAAATACTGACAGACGCTGAAGAGGAATATAGTTTACCATTGTTTTTATCTCACCCATTATCATCGTTTGTTGGCATGGATATATGGAACCATTCAGGGTCAGTGTATCTTTTGACTGCATGGCATTATGGTTATGTAGAAAGTTACATGCAATATCGTTCAGCACTTATACTTTTCAGGATACATGAAGAACAATCTTTAAGTGGAGAAGTGAGAGTAGTTGCTGATAGAGTATGGATAAGGAATTTTGATGGAGACATTGTCTATAAGCCTATCTATATAGGAGACAGAATAATTGTTCCTCTTTGCAATGAGATAGCGTGTCTCGACGCCATATATGGAACTACATTATGGAAGTTTGAATTTTATGACATAGCCACAAGAGGGGTTGCCACATTTAAAGAACCATTTGAAGGAGTAATTGTTCCATGCTCTTCTGGAAGGGTGTACTGTATAAATGCCAGTTGTGGAGAGCCTGTGTGGAGATGCAACTTATCGTGCTGTAATGCGAATTATGTGTATGATGCATGCATATGGAATGGAAAAGTCTTTCTAGTTGATTATTCGGCTAAAGTTTTCTGTATAGACTTGAGCAATGGAAAGATCTTGTGGTGTAGAAGACTTGGAGGAGGAGAACCTCTTATATTCAAGCCATGCATATTTGCCACTCCATATGGGATAGTAGTTCTCCTCCCGTTCAAGAAGGGAATGCCATTTACAGTACTTAATGAGAGAGGTAGAATACTGTGGAATTCCTCGAAATTCCCAGGTAAGCCGAGGGAATATCTTGGGGACGGTGTTCTTCTTGCTTCATTTGGTGTCGTGGATTTGATCGAGAAAAAAGTTTACCTAGCCCACGGTATCTTGGAAAGTGGCGCTCACGTCAGCATACTTGGAAGAAGAGGTAATAGGGTATATGTTCTGTACATAGAGCCCCCAAAGACTTTTGGTATAATTTTTCCGTGGGGGATAAGAGTTTACAGTGAAAGGGAGTGGCTTGAAGTCTATGCTCCTAAATGCGTGACAGTATACAGCGGCGGCATGGCTGAGTTTAACGTTAGTATAATAAGGTATGGAAACACGTCTGAACCAGTATACGTTAAGTGTGAGAGTTGTAAAGGGATTGACGTTGATTTAAACGTTGATCCCGTGTATCCCAGTGACGAATTAACTGTAAGGTTGATTATTGACAGATTTACCGAGCCTGGTGAATATGTCGTTAAGTTGACTTTTAAGTATGGATACATAGTTGAGCATAGGGAGATCATTGTCAAAGTTTTCGATAGTGGTGTCTGGACTGTTATCTCATTCAAGATATTGTTGGCATATTCTGCTATGATTCTGGTAGCAGCAATGATTAGAGAGACTAAATTCAGTAATGTGGTATAGGGATATTTTAAGGGCTTTGAGAGCATTAGGAAGATACTTGAGGAGGAGTAGTTACTTTTATGTAGTGTTTGGGGTTTTTAGCTATTAACATGAGGTGGAAGGAAGAGGGTGTCCCGCTTGTAGTGTGTTTTCTATGTATTCTTGTTTGGGTTGTGTTTATGTTGTTTAATCTTGAGCTTTTGGGCTATGTTTTCTCTCATGAGGGTGGTGGAGTTAATATTGGCTTGCTCGGGGTTGTTGTCATTGGCTTAGCTGTTATTGGTGGAGCTTTTCTCATGGCTTGGGCTGCTGAGGCTGGCCAGTTTATATTTTCTCAAGCTTTCGCTCTTGCACTTTTAGCTCTTCTAGAGGTTTTCCCCGAGTATATGTTTGAGGCTTCTCTCGCTTGGAAGCGATGTATCGAGCTTGCAGCAGCTACCATGACTGGATCGAATAGGCTTTTACTTGGAGCTGGATGGCCTCTGGTTTTCTTTATATATGCGCTTTCATGTAAGCGTAAGAGTGGAAAACTTGCAAGAGAGCTTGTTCTCGACATTAAGCAGAGCGTTGAAATATTCTTTTTAGCTGTGTTGACACTGTATTCTTTCATCATAGTTTTGAAGGGTACGCTTGATATCGTGGACACGGTAATACTATTTGCACTTTATGGTGTCTATGTTTGTCTCTGCTATAGGATGCCTGCCGAGGCTGAAAGCGGAATTGAGTATATTCATGGTCCGGCTAAGCTTATATTGAGGCTTAAGAATAGTGGTAGTATTATTGTAATGCTTGTATTAATGTTCCTTGGAGGAGTTGTAATATTTTTTAGCGCCCCATTGTTTCTGGGAGGCATAATTGCACTTGCTATTTCAGCTGGTGTAAGCGTGTTTCTAACTGCGCAGTGGCTTGCACCATTTCTCTCAGAGTTCCCGGAGAGTACAAGCGCTTTCTATTATGCCACTAGGGAGGAGCTTGCTCCAATGGGGATAGGAAACCTTGTCTCGGCTAAGGTGAATCAGTGGTCGCTGCTCATTGGAACTATTCCACTAGTCTATAGTTTTAGTGTAGGGCAGCTTGCTTTCATTCCCTTGGACGAGCTTCAGAAACATGAGATACTGTTGACAGCTGCACAGTCAATCTATGGAACTGTTGCATTGATGAAACTTAGATTCACATACCTTGATGCACTTATCCTCTTCGGACTATGGTTTATACAGTTTATCTATCCTCCAATTAGGATAGAGGTCACGATCATATACTTTATACTGGCCTTGGTAGAGTTCGTTTATTATAGGAGGGAAAATGGGAGACTTTTCAGGGAATTTATTAAGGCTGTGAAGGGGTAGTTACTCGAGTTCAATGCCCTTGGTCTCTCTTCCAAGTGCATAGATTACTGGGGCTGGAATTATCATTGCTATAGCATATATGGCTATTGTAGGCTTGTAGCCTATAGATGAAATTGTCAGTGCTGGGAGAATTGTTGCTATTAGCGCCCCTATTCTTGCAACGCTTGAAGCATATCCAAATGCTGAAACCCTGACTCCCGTTGGATAGAGCTCTGGCGTGTAAGCGTATATGGCACCCCAGCAGCCAAGTGAGAAAAATGAGAGTAAAATAGCTGATGTAACTGGATCAATTACCGTTGGATAAGCAAATAAGAATGTGAATACTCCAGTTAGCGTAAAGTAAATTGTTAATGTAAGTTTTCTACCTATTTTCTCAACGAGGTATGCGGCACTATAGTATCCTGGAAGCTGTGCAAGAGCCATTATGAAGATATATGTGAAAGTCCTCTGCAGGAAGCCTTGCAGCTGAAGGAATTTTGGAAGCCATAAGAATATGCCATAGTAGTGGAAGGCTATCATGAACCATGATATCCAAAGCATAACTGTGACGCGTGTAAAGCGTTTAAATATCTCTGATAGAGGAATTCTCTTCTTTTCACTAACATATTTCCGGTAGAGAGGGCTTTCACCAACCTTAGCAATAACTGGGATTAGAAGTATAGCTATTGAAGCTGGAACAAACACGTACTGCCAAGGCAGTAAAAGGACTTCCCTTATGAGAAGCGTTGAAAGGGCTATTGCTATTGTTCCAATGGCCCAGAAGCTTTCAAGCACTACTATAGCTGAGCCTCTGACACTGGGCTTTACATGCTCGGCTAGGAAGCTGCTTATCACTGGTAGGCCGCCACCGCATCCAAAGCCTATTAGAAAACATAATGCTGCAAATAGAATGTTGCTTTCAATGCACAGCATTCCAATACAGCATAGAAGGGATGCAACCGAGAAAAAGGACACTGAGATCAACCATGCAAGCTTTCTACCATGTTTATCCGCTAGCATTCCAAGCATCAATGCTCCAAAGAACATTCCAGCTGGAACTGAGAATCTCAAGAGTCCCCCGATCAAGTTTGCTGGAGGATTTGCAAACGATATTGAGAGAACAGCTATGGCTATGAATGCCCATGAAATGAATGAAAGAGCTAGAACGGATCTTGGTGCACCAAAACTTCTCATCCGGGTCACCTTATAATCATGAGTTACCTTAACCGTAATTAATTTTCGTAAAGCTTCAAGATTGCAAACTGTAAGTGACGTATTTAAAGAGGCATTCTAGCTCTGCCTCTTATAGACTACATCCATTCCCAACGTGTTGAAGCAGTAGCCTAAACTACCGAATTTATCAAGTGCAATTACGCCAGCAGTGTTTTCACCAAATTTTTGCGTCAGTTCCTCCAAGGCTTTTTTGCATGCCTCCTGTGGAAGAAGACCATTCTCGATCATGGAGACTATTCTAAAGGAGAGGCAGAACTTTATGATGGCCTCTCCAAGACCTGTTGCTACAGCTGCCCCTGCATTAGTTGCATATATTCCAGCTCCAATAATTGGCGTGTCCCCAACTCTTCCAGGGAGCTTTAGCACAAATCCTCCCGTGGATGCCCCAGCTGCAATGTTTCCATTCTTGTCTAAGGCGATTGCACCAACTGTTCCAAGTTCTCTGACATATAACCTTGCAACTTCAAGATTCTCCCTGTAGAAATCTATTTTCCCCTCGAGCCATTCCCTAAAGTATTTTTTCAACTGCCTGACCCTGTAATCTGTGCATGGATTATATTCCTCAAAACCCATTTTACGTGCGAAGAGGATTGCACCCTCGCCTACCAGTAGCACATGTGACGTTTTCTCCATAACCTTTCTTGCAACAGAGATTGGATTCTTAACATTTTTAATGCATGCAACGGCTCCAGCCTTTAAAGTTGAACCATCCATTATAGCAGCGTCCATTTCAATTTCAGATGTTAGCGTAAGAGCTGATCCCGTTCCAGCATTAAACAATGGGGAATCTTCTAGAATCTTAACTGCCTCCTCGACAGCATCTAGGGCATTGCCTCCCCTGGCCAGGACCTCGGCTCCAGTTTCACATGACTTCCTGAGAACCTTCTCTCTTTGCTCTTGTATGTCCTTAGGTATCTTCCTAACTCCTGCGCCTCCATGAACTATGATGGCGTACATTGCTGATAATCTAACAACATTGTTGTAGAAATATTTGACACCTATGGAAAGCGATTCTTGGCTCCAAGCTTATATGCTATGAAGTTTGCTGTGATATGTGCAATGAATGTGACTGCTAGGAAGACTAGTATATATTGTAAGGGTATAGGTGTCACTAGGCTGCCTATTAGGAGCGCAACTATTATGAAGTCGAGCTGGTCTAGTGGAATGCATGGAGCCCCTCTTTCAAGTCCCAGTCTTCTCTTTATGAACGAGCCTATCAAGTCTCCAAGCATGGCTCCAAGAGAGAGAAGAAATCCTCTCATCAGGAACCCTGAAAAAGAGGTTGCAGCTATGAGGCTGGGTATGCGGCATATCACGGTTGTGGAGATGCCTTCCCTAATAGCTGTTTCAAGTGCAAAGGATAAGATAAGTCCCCTGAATGGAAGCTGAATTATGGTTGCAAGGAACCCGACCATAATCCCGCCGATGAAGCCTCCAATAGTTTTTCCATCGCCTAGTATTCTTCTACCATCGATGAAAACCTTATAGTTGTCAATTGGCCTTGAGTTTTTGCCCAATATAACTGCAAGTCCATTGGCTACATATGCTGGAGTACTATACCACAGCATTAGCAGTATTATAGCTGCTAGGTCCTTTGCAGTCACCATTTTAGATTACCTATTGCATGTGCTATTTTTGCTGCCTCAAGCGTCTCTTTAACGTCATGTGTTCTTACAATGGTTGCTCCATTGTATACTGCTATTGCAACCGCTGCAAGTGAGCCATATAGTCTCTTCTCAGGGGGAACCCCTCCAAGGACATGCCCCACAAAGAATTTTCGCGATGGAGAAATGCATATTGGCTTTCTAAAGACTTTAAGTGCATTAAGATGCCTTAATATGTGAAGATCACATCTGGGATCCTTTCCAAAACCTATTCCTGGGTCGATGGCAATTTTATCCTCTGAAACCCCTGCTTCAACTGCTATTCTAGTGCTCTCCGTTAAAGCTTTCATCACTTCATCAATTGTGCAGCAGTCCCCAGGGCTTCTCCTACAAGCCATTAGAATACAGTGGGCATCAAATTCCGCAACTACTTTAGCTATTTTGGCATCCCTTTTGAAGCCGCTAACATCATTTATGATCTGTGCCCCCATTGAAAGAGCTTTCTCGGCTACTTGTGCCCTTTGAGTGTCAACTGATATGATAACATTTGGGAAATAGTCGAATACCACTTTTAGCGCGCTCTCCACTTTTTTCAACTCTTCCCTTTCACTTACATCGGGGCGATCACCATATATCTTGGAAGGGGCTGTTGAAACTGCTCCAATGTCAATGATATCAGCTCCATCATTCAGATATAGCTTAACTGCCTCAATTATTTGAGTTAGCGTTTTCTTTATGGATGGCCTATAAAATGAGTGAGGATCCAGGTTAATTATCGCTATTATCGATAATCTTCGTCTACTAAAGATTCTATGCATTTCAAACAAACTTAACGAGGACAAAATTTAATTGTGAAAGAGTCAGCGAGGGTGAAATTCATCACAGTTCAGCGGAGGACAAGCCGTCATCATCTAAGAAAAGAATACTAGTGGAGAATATTAAAGTTCCAGAATTTTCAGCATAGTTTCATTTAGCCATTAAGGTATTATTGTTTAGGTGATGTAGAATGGTAAAGGTTACATGGCTTGGGCATGCATTCTTTAGAATAGACGGTGAAAAGGCCAGCGTCCTCATTGATCCATTTGTGAACGGGAATCCAATGTGCCCTGTTAAAGTAGATGACCTCAAGGGTGTAACAGCGATCATTGTAACGCATTATCATGGAGACCATTATGGGGATTGCGTAGAGATAGCTAAGAAGAATGATGCTCCAATAATAGCTATTCATGAGATTGCTGTACATGCTTCAAAGGAGGGAGCTAAGTCCGAGAGCACAAATTACTATGGAAAGGTTGAAGTTGGTAATGTCATAGTTCACTTGGTTCCAGCATGGCATTCAAGTGAAATAGGTTCTCCGGCGGGAGCTATAGTTAAGATCGATGGGAAAACCATATATCATGCAGGTGACACTGGACTGTTCTATGACATGAAGCTCATAGGAGAGATCTTTAAGCCTGACCTAATGATGGTTCCAATTGGTGGAAGATGGAACATGAATCCAGAGCTTGCAGCTATCGCGGTAAGCTACGTGAAGCCTAAGATTGTTATACCGATGCATTATAACACGTTTCCACCGATAGAGCAGGATCCAGAGGAGTTCAAGAGGCATGTCGAGGAAAAAGCTCCAGATGTAAAAGTTGTAATCTTGAAACCAGGAGAATCAGTTGAGATCTAATGGGATTAGGCTTTCAAGTTCTTGACTTCCAGATAACTCTTCCCCTGAACATTTTTTTAGCTTATATAGCATATAAACGCAAGTTTCTGGAATGTAAGGCTGTTATAGTCAGTTTTATAATGGGATGTATTATAGGGGGGTTTGGAGGTCTAGCACTTTACATGACTATAGTTGGATTCTTTGTTGTGTCAAGTATATTCACGTTCTATAAGCACGACATTAAGAGAAAATATTATATTGTAATGTCAAAGGGTGGTACGCGAGACTCCATTCAAGTTCTTTCGAATGGTCTTGTAGCTACTGTGATAGCGATACTTTACGCAATGACTACTTTAAAGGAGTATTTCTTCCTCGCGTACATTGGAACTCTTGCAACCGTGACCTCCGACACGTGGGCTACTGAACTTGGAATACTGAGTTCCAGGAAACCTAGGTTAATAACTGATTTGAAGCGTACAGTTGAGCCGGGAGTGTCTGGTGGAGTTACCCTGTTAGGTTATGGAGCAGCCCTTGCAGCAGGTTTCTTCATTGCAACTGTTGCCTACGTTTTTTACAGGTTGAAGCTTGTGTTCACGGAGTTCAATGGTTTCTACATTTCTCCTGAGGTAATTTACCTAGTGGCCATAGTCTCGGGGCTCATCGGATGCACCGTAGACAGTATACTTGGAGCTACTGTCCAGGGCTTCTACTACTGTGAGAAATGCAAGACCTTCACTGAGAGAAGAATTCATACATGTGGTGAGAAAGCTAGGCTTGTGCACGGCTACGAGTTCTTTGACAATGATGTAGTTAACTTAACCTCTTCAATTATAGGGGCTTTGATAGGATTTGCACTTGCCCTTACTCTTCTTTAGATGCCAACTTTATTATCATGTCTCTAACCATTTCAATGTCCTTGATGTACACGAACTCGTTTACATCATGTATCCTATTGTCCTCTCTGCATGTTCCAAAGCATGCAACTGGAATGCCTTTTGAGGCGAAGTAGTGGCCATCGTTTCCACCAAGCTCTCCGCATATTGGAAGCTGTTTTCCAGTGGCCTTGTATATTGCCTCAGCGCATCTTTTGACGAATGGATGCTCTGGATCCGTTGCATAGCCTCTGGCCTTAGTCAAGGTTTTTACATTTAGTTTCACATCTTTGAGCCCCATTAGGAATTCTTTGAGTTTTTGCTCTTCCTCGTCTGGGTCTTCTTCTGGGATTAGCCTTCTATCGATTTTTATAGTGCATGTTCCTGGGATCATGTTTGGCTGTCTTCCAGCTGAAATGTACGTTACTGAGAGCCTTGGCCAGAGCTTCTTTCTTGGGCATTTTGGAGGTGCGTTGAGGATGCTCTCCTTCGACTCTATACTTTTAGCGTATTTGAGCAGTGCATTCACGACCTTGATGGCCCTGTATATGGCATTGTCGGCGGCGAATGGATAGCCTGCATGGCCTCCAATTCCCTCAACTGTTATTTCGAGCCATAGTATTCCACTTGCTCCAATGGCTAGGTACTCTGCACTTGAGTCCACTATTAAAGCGTAGTTGCATTCCTTGTGGAAGAGATCTACTAGATAGCCTATTCCAGCTTTTCCTCCAACTTCTTCGTCACATGTTATCCAGAGCTCGACATCATAGTTTAGCTTGTCGCATTTTACAAGGTGTTTAGCAGCTGCTATCATTGCAACTACCTGCCCCTTTGCATCGCTTGCACCTCGACCATAGGCTTTCCCGTTTTCAAGGGTTAGCTTGAAAGGTGGATACTTCCATTCTCCAAATGCTGGAACAACATCGTAATGGGATGCAATTACAAGCTTTTCACCTACCCCCCTATCTATTCTCGCTATAATGTTCGGCCTTGGAATGCCATCTCCAGCAACTTCCTTTCCATCATACACCTCGCATTTCAAGCCAATGGATTTCAAATGCTTGACGAGAAACTCTGCACATTTCACATATTCTTTTTTCGTGTCAACGCTTGTATCATATGATACCAGCTTCGAAAGCAACTCTACTTCATACATGCCGTATGCACCTCCTACAATTAGAAATGCCTTGGATCTGGTAATATCATTAAAATCTCGGTTGGGTCACCTATTTTCAATGCTGTGCCTTTATCATACATTTTGGCAGCAAGCGCGCATGCAATGGCATCTAACTCGTGTACGCTAAGATTCTCGGGCACGTTTTTCAAGTTAAATTTTTCGATGAGGATTTTTCTTGAAGTGTAGAAATCTCTTTTCGCTCTTGGAATCTTTAGGATGTCGTAGAATGCCCCTGGATATGTTTCAACTACCGTGAAACCCTCCTTTTCAAGCATTTTTCTAACTCTGATTCCTCTAAGCGTGAGATAGCGCATTCCTGCAAAGTTTATTGGGAAAAACTTTATCCCCATTTCAGTTAGCTTTCTATCGCATTCTCTTATGCATTTCTTCGAGTCTATGGTTTTCCCCTTGGGGAGGGCAAGCGGGGCATCTATTGCTATCACTTCTGGCGTAGTTTTTCTTGCAAGCTCCACGATTTCACAATCTTTGTAGATGATCCCCGTCAAAACGTTGTCATTTTCATCGAGTATGCAGTAACCCGACTCCCTATGCTCGACGCCTGCAAGATCTATTCCTAGGTAAACCTTCATTTGAGGCTAATGATATTTTACAAGCTTTAATTTATTTTGATTGAATTGAACAGTTCATCGGCGCTAGACAAAATAGTGATAATCGGGGGAGGTTTCGCAGGTCTATTTACTGGAATAAACCTCATTGAGAAGGGCTTTGATAAGGTCATCGTGTTTGAGGAGCATAAGACTATAGGTGAGCCTAGGCATTGTGCGGGACTTGTAAGTGAAAAGGCTTTGAAAATGTTTAACCTGTACGAGGATGACTTTGTTATAAATACTGTCTCAAGGGCGAGGTTTTTTTCTCCAGCTGGCATAGATTTTGAGATTGAAGGAGAGAAAGCCATTGTAATTGACAGAGTTCTCTTTGACAGGTTTTTGGCTGAAAAATTTGAGTCTTTGGGTGGAAGAATAGTTTACAAGCGCGTTGATAGACCATGTTTCATAAATGACACTGTAAAGGGAGTATATCTGGATGGAGATGAATATTGTGAGGCAGACTTAGTTGTGGACTGTGAGGGAGTGCACAGTGGATGCAGGATACTGCCGATGACGGGGCTTTCGCCTCCCGAGACGTTATTGCACGCGACACAGTTTGACATAGAGAATGCCTTCGTAGATGATGTCTCACATGTGGAACTACATTTTGGGCGCGAGGTGGCTCCAGGATTCTTTCTCTGGCTTATACCGTTAGATGAGAAAAACGTTAGAATTGGAGTAGCATCCTCGGACATTTACAAGAGGCCGCCAGACTTACTGTGGAAGTTTATGAAACATGGAATTAGAAGAGATATGTTCACGATAGCCAATGTAAAGTATAGGTTTGGAGGATTAATCGTTGCAAGTGGCCCCATAGGGAAAACATATACAAGTGGATTTCTAGCTGTTGGAGATGTGGCTGGACAGGTGAAACCTACAACTGGTGGGGGGATATTTACTGGGGGTATATGCAGTATAGCTGCAGCCCAAGCAATAGCATGGGCACACGACTATGGAGAGTACAGTGAGAAAACACTGTCTAAATATGAGATGCTTTGGAGACACATACTTGGACGAGAGTTCAAGTACATGCTCCTAGCTAGAAAATTCCTTTTAAAGATGAGAGATCATGAAATCGATGAGCTGTTTAAGGCGATAAGGGATAGCGGTATATGTGACAGAGTTGGAAGAAAAGGAGACATGGATTTACAGTTTAGAACGTTTATGGAGTTCATAAGGTCTCCGAGGGTAACTTTGAAAATTTTAAAGATAATGTTGAGAAGGCAGTAGATTAATGTTTTAGGACGTATAGGATATTAAATTCGACTCCTTGCTTGATGCTTGGAGTAGCTACTGCATATATAGCGCCATTTACCGCTATCGCCCCAGCTAAGCAGTCAATTGAATAATAGTACTTTGGAGTTCCGTCTGAAGGAGCTACTGCGATTATACCCTCAAATGGAAGTGAAAAAAGTGACACGAGAATTGCATCGTTGTATAATATGATTTCCTCTAGAAGCATTAGAGTCGCAGATTGTATCAGATGCTTTCCAGGAATTAACTTAACTCTC
>Ga0190310_1000107_pt1 | contig 31004 bp, 38 predicted proteins | sample 48700778_MG_FD_165059 | JGI IMG/M metagenome (GOLD analysis project Ga0190310, IMG submission 165059) | Hydrothermal vent sediment bacterial communities from Southern Trench, Guaymas Basin, Mexico - 4870-07-7-8_MG | ecosystem: Environmental > Aquatic > Marine > Hydrothermal vents > Sediment ... | reverse complement strand
CTTCAGTGGGGCTGAGCTGAGGCGTGAATTCCAGGGGGCGAAGCTTAAGATAATACCGAGCAGGAGGGGCAAGAGAGTCATCAGGCTAGGTGAACAGTAGCCTTTTAAGGTCCTTAGATGTGGGAGAGGACCAAGAGGGGCCTGAAGTTGTCGGGTAAGGGAAATGGCGCTGAGGGCGGAGGGGCCTTATCCTTCGTGAGGGGGAACTTACTCGTCCTCATAGTAAGCTGGGCGCTCTTCAACTTCGCATTTGCTCTCGTGTTCCCCTACGAGGCCCTCTTCATGAGGGAGCTAGGTGCCTCAGCCCTCATAATAGGCCTGCTAAATGCCCTGGGGCAGGGCCTACTGCTCCTCTCAAGGGTAGTAGGGGGCTACATGGCAGATAAGTATGGCCGAAGGGATATAATAGCCTGGATGACATTTGGCGTAGCCTTCTCCTACCTATTCTACGTCTTCGCACCAGATTGGAGGCTCCTCATAGCGGGCGTAGTTATGCACAACATATGCCTCCTATACCAGCCTGCCCTCTCGGCCATAACTGCTGAATCCATACCCCCTGAGAGGAGGGGCCTTGGCTACGCCCTTGCTAACGTCATACCGAGCGTGCCAGCCCTCTTCGCCCCCCTGCTCGCTAGGGAGCTCGTGAGGTCCTTTGGCCTCGTGAATGGCATGAGGCTAGCCTACCTCTTGGTCGTCATCTGCGGCACCCTCGCAGCTGATGTAAGGCTCATCTACCTCAAGGAAACCCTAAGCACGAAGGCCCGCATAAGGGCTAGGGAGCTCCTATCTGAGGTAAAGAGGTCCTTCGCTGAGATGAAGACGGCCTGGGCGCTCATGCCCAAGCAGCTAAAGATAGTTACGCTAATGCTGCTCATAAGCGCCCTAGAGGAGCCCATGTTCCACCTATTCCTATCCCTCTACGCAATAGATGTCGTGGGCATAACAGAGGTAGATTGGGCACTGATGGCCATAATCTGGTCCTCCGTCTCGCTCCTAGCTGGCATACCCCTTGGCAGGGCAGTAGATATCATGGGAAGGAGGAAGGCCCTTATCATAGCTTATGCCATCTGGCTTCCTCCATCCCTCTACCTGCTCTTCTGCCATAGCTTCCTTGAGATGGCAATCATAATGGTCTTCTTCTCCATAGGTGGGGCTCTCTTCAGCCCAGCTATCCAGGCCCTAGAAGCTGACTTAAGCCCAAAGGAAGCTAGGGGTCGTATAATGAGCTTGATAGGCAACTTGAACTTAATAGCTGCTTCTGCCTCAGCTGCCGTAGCTGGAGCCCTATACGATATGGAGCCGAGGTTCCCATTCATAGCTGCCCTTGGATTAGGCATCGTAACGTTTTCCATAATCCTATTCTTCATTAAGGAGCCAAGTGAGAGGTATGAGTAGCCATCTAGACCATGTTATTCAGCCCTCGCTAGAATGAGGGCAAGGCCAATTACGATTAGGAAGGCACCTAGGGCCATGAAGATAGGCCAGGTCTGGCCTAGGGCCTCAAGGGCCTGGTAGGTATAGTATATGGCAAGGACGCCTAGCACTAGGATTACTAGGCCAAGTAGCTTCTCAGCTATGGATAGGCCAACTGGGACCTCCATCTCGCTCATGCCTTGCCCTCCCAACGTGCTCAAGCGAGAGGGCGACCTTATAATGATTAGGGCTCAAGCCCTACTACGCACGAATGGGGCTAGGGCGAGCTTTTAAGCAGCCACGCCCCCTTTAAAACGGCCTTGCCATCAGCCCCTAGCTTTGAGGACATACGTAGGGCAGCCTTCAGGGACATGGTCAAGGAGGCGTACAGGGCACTTAGGGCAGAGGGGGTTAAGGATAGGCAGATGTGCGATGGGCAGATATTCATGTGGCTTCACGATGCCTATGGCTTCAGGGCCAGCAGGGATGAGTTCAGGCAGATGCTAGTGCAGGCAGCAGAGGAGGATCCAGAGATAGAGGTTGCCCGTGATAGGAGTGGCATACTCTACGTGAAGGTAAGGAGCAGGTAGAGCACTAATAGCTCTTAGGCCTGCCTTCTAGCCCTTGGCCTCCAGGCATAAAACAGAATGCTTTTAAGGCCCCTCCTTTAGATTACTAATGAGAAAATTGCGTTTAATAATAAGCGAGGTGATGTATAGTTGCTAGGCGTAATATTAGCAGCTGGTAGGGGTAGGAGGCTTGCTGAGATAACCGACCACATACCTAAGGCCTTAGTTGAAATCGCTAGTGGGATATCACTGCTAGACCTAGCCCTTAATTCCCTTAGGCTTGCTGGCATAAGGGATGTGGTCGTAGTCGTTGGCTACAAGGACTACATGATAGAGGAAGCACTAAATGGAGCTGAGGGCGTGGTGTTGGTGAAGAACCCAGAGTACTGGAGGGAAAATGGCCTATCCCTCCTAGCAGCAAGGGAGTTCGTGGACTCTGAGGAGTTCGTGCTGCTCATGTCAGATCACATCGTTGGGCCAGAGCTGATAAGGCGTGCAATTAGGGCTGGGCCACTTGGCTTGTGCGTTGATAGGCAGCCTAAGTTCATGCTAGACCCAAGGGAGGCAACTAAAGTTAAGATAGGGGCTGGAGGGCACATAGTAGATATAGGGAAGAACCTTACATCCTGGGATGCCTTTGATACTGGCGTCTTCGCATGTAATGAGCTTATGTTCTGGGCTGCAGCTGAGGTAGCCAAGAGGTCCTTCTCAATTACGATAAGCGATTGCGTTCGCTTCCTAATCTCAAGGGGCATAGCATTTAAGGCCATAGATGCCACTGGTCTCCCCTGGGCTGATGTGGATACGCCTAGGTGCCTAAGGCACGCTAGGGAGGTCGTCCTGCCAGAGATATTAAGGGAGCTAGGGGGGCTGGAGGGCGCTGGGGCATGTGCCCTTCTAGCACACGCCCCCTGAGCTTCAAGGAGGCCTACTGCCTCCTAGTTAAGCCAGGTGATGGCCCTATCTCAAGGCATGTGAATAGGCGTATATCCATACGCATATCGCTTTTCCTGATTAGGCGTGAAGCACCAATATCCCCTACGACTATGAGCTTCCTTAGCTTCTTAATAGCGCTAATGGGATCCACGCTCTTCATCCTAGGATGGCCATTCTTAGGTGGCCTCCTAGCTCAACTAGCAAGCATATTAGATGGCTGCGATGGTGAGATAGCACGCCTAACGGGCCAGGCAAGTAGGAAAGGGGGCTTAGTAGATGCCGTACTAGATAGGCTAGCGGATATAGGGCTCCTAGCTTCCCTTGGCATCCTGGCCTACTGGGCTGGGCCAATAGGCCTACCCTGCTTGCCGTTTGAGCTCAAGCTGCCCTGGCCCCTGCTAAGTCTCCTCCTAACGCTCATGGCCCTATCTGGCTCGCTGATGGTGAGCTACTGTGCTGCTATGGTCAGGTCGCTCTCCCTCCAGCCCAGGCGTGTAGTAGGCTCTAGGGATGTGAGGCTCTTCACGATCATGCTGGCTGGCATAGCCTGCCAGTTCTACGCCCAGCTGGCATCGGCTTTCCTAGCCCTCATAGCTATCATATCGTGGGCTGAGGTAGCTAACTCACTAGCTCAAGCATGGGAGGCCAGGTAAGGCTAGAAGCCCTTATATGCATCCTAGGCGAGGAGGTAAGGTGGCTATCTTGAGGGTAACTAAGGCCATAGTGATAGCTGATTACCCAGCAGAAGCATTAGGATACGATGGGCCACTAGCCTTAATACATCTATGTGGCGTCCCCCTAGTGCTTAGGTGCCTTTACACGCTTAAGTCAGCTGGCGTGGTAGAGGTTGTCCTAGTAGCTGGGCCCTACCTAGATGAACTCTACGGGCTCCTAGGGGATGGATCTGAGCTTGGCCTCTTCATTTCATACGCTAGGGATGCTGAAGAGGCCCTGAGCCTGCTGCCGAGGGGGGAGGCCATAGTAGCTCCCGTTAGCATGGTAGCGAGCAAGAGCTTCATGGAGCTGTTGGTAGGCGAGGAGGGAAACGTAGTAGCCCTCCAGGGTGGGGAGGCCATAGGCGTTATTAAGATAGACCATGCTACACTTAAGGAGGTAATCCAGGCAGGCAACGTGGATCTAGAGGGCATAGCTAGCTACCTAGTTAGAAGTGGAAGGGCAAAGACACTTGATATAAGTAGCTTGCTAATCCAGGAGAGGCAGCTTAAGAGAGCATTAAGGCCTTTGTGCATCGTGGTAAGGGATAGGGAATCCTGGCTTAAGGCCAAGAGAGCACTTGTATTCAGGACGCAAAAGGGGCTTCACATAACTTCCTACTTGAACAAGCCAGTTGAGGATCACATAGTTTATCATATCTCAGAGCGGAGGTGGCTTAGCCCAAATGCGATTACCGTGCTAGGCAACTTAATGGCCTTCTCGCTCGTCCCCCTTTTCGTGATGGGCTACTTCCTCTTAGCCTCCATACTAGCCTACGTGGTAGGCATAATAGATGGCCTAGATGGGAAGCTAGCTCGCTCAAGGGGCTTCCTCACTAAGCTAGGGCACATAGAGCACTCATTTGATATGCTATTTGAGCAAACCTGGTACCTTTCGTTCGTAATTGGCTTATACCTAGCCCTCAGCACCTGGTGGATCCCACTACTTGGGGCAGCCTTCCTCGTCCTAGATGGATTCGTGAGGCATGTTTACATGCAGTTCAAGGACACGATGGGCGTGGCCCTAACGGCCTACTCAGATCTAGATAGGGCCTTCGCCCGTATTGATGGCCGTAGGAATATGTACGTGCTCTACATGATCATTTCCTCAGCCCTGGGTGTGCCACTATATGCCTTATTCGCTATGTGCGCCCACGCCTTCATAACTGCGCTCTTCTACGTGGTAAGGGCCGTTAAGCACATGCATGAGGCAGATAGGGCCTCAGGGGTGCTAGCCTGGATAGATATGGCCAGGAAAGCACCAGGGCTTAAGAAGCTAAGCACGGGAAAGCGAGCTTAATAGGTCCTCTCCCAGAGCTCCAGGGCCCTCCTACGCTTCATCTCACGCTTCTTCCTGTGGAGGAAGCGGTAGACGGTAGAGTGCATGCGCCCTTCTATGAGCATCTGTATGGCCTCCTCAGCTACCTGCACCTGCTCCATGCCACCTATGATGGCTACTGTATGGCCGTAAACGCTCACGTAGGTGCCCGTGAGCTCCTCTATTACGCGCCTCGTCTTCCCCTCACGGCCAATTATACGGCCCTTAACACGTATGATATCCGATTTAGAGCGACCAAAGATCTCACGAAGGTCTATTATGCGTAGCATGGCATCCTCATCCCTAAGGAGCCTAAATGCCCTCTCAGGTGAGAAGCCACGCCCGATGGCCAGCACGACATCACGTGCCCTTAGCAGGTTAGATGGATCTGGGTTGCCCTCCCTAAGCGTTATCTCCACATCGCCAGTTTTGCTATCTATGCTGAGCTCCACGCCAAGGCTTTCCTCAATCTCCTTCTTAACAGAGCCACCAGGCCCTATTAGGACGCCGATGCGCTCCATTGGTATGCGGATGTGGAGGCTAGAGGACATGCTCACCCCCACCCCTAACTAGCCTAAGGGCTTCCTCTAAGCTTGGGACAGGGATGCCAAGCTTTGAGAAGAAGCGGAGCAAGTTCCTCAGGTCCCGCTCTAAGAAGAACTCGGCCATTGGGTGGTCAAGCGTTACGGATTGCGACAGGTCAAATAGGACTGGCTTGCCATCCCATATCATCACGTTGTACTCGCTCAGGTCGCCGTGGACGAGCTTGGCCTTTTGATATAAGAGCCTCACGTAGTCCATAAGGGTCCAGAAAGTCCCCTCCGGATCCTCAAGCTCAACCTCCTTCATCAAGGGTGCTGGGACGCCATCCTCACCTATGAACTCCATGATGAGTATGTTCTTCTCAATATCTATTGGCTCTGGGACACGCACGCCGACTTCAAATGCCCTCTTCAGGTTCCTAAACTCCTTCCTAGCCCAGGCATACACGAGCGCCCTAGTGCTCCTGCCGAGGAGACCCTCAAAGCGGGGATCTCCCTCTATGTATATCAGGCGCCCCTTCTTGAACTCAGTTGTAGAGGTCAGGTATATCTTAATGGCTACATCACGCCCCTCAGGCGTCTTGCCCCAGTAAAGACGGCATTCCTTGCCAGCCCTTATGGTACCGAATACCTCACCGATGGTGCCCTTCACTATGAGCTTGTAGAGGCTCATCAAGGTCGGCTTATCAAATACCTCCTCAAGTGCTTCATATTCCTCACTACGCTTGAACTTCATACGCTGACTTATCTCATAGAGCATTTCCTCTCTTGATATCTTCTTCGCTAGCCTACGGGACAAGGCACATCACCAAGCCTAGATGGTCAGCTTGCCTTGCCTCCTAAGCCACTCAGCTTGGTTCTTGGTGTACCGCCAGATTATATCCCCACGCTTCTCACGCTGGAACTCCCAGGGCGAGACGAGCACGACATCACCAGGCTTAATCCAGATACGCCTCTTAAGCTTCCCCCTTATGCGGCAGAGGCGGTCGTAGCCATCTTGGCACCTAACTAGCGCCCTATCGTAGCCAAGCAGCTTCACGACTACGCCATACACATCGCCTGGGCCAGGCTCCATCATCTCCGCCAGCTCTTCCTCGCTAATTATCTTCCGCTTCCCCATAGCGGGCTCTGGAGAGAAGCAAGGGCTAATAAGCATTACGTTGGCGCCCCGGCCGGGATTTGAACCCGGGTCGTGCGGGCGACAGCCGCACATTCTAGACCGGGCTGAACTACCGGGGCTGCCGATTGGCAGGCTAGGGAGGGGCGATATAAAGATTTTCACGAGTTCGGCTATGCTAGCGGAGGCCTAATCGGGGTCATCCTCATCTCGCCTCCTCATGCACTCTGGGAACATTAGCTCATCAATTTCATCAAATAAGTACACTGCTGATCGCATGCTCCTCCTCGCAGCCTTAATTAGATCGCAGTACCTATCCTCATAGCGAGCTATATCACTGTAGAGTGGGAATATGCCCCCAAAGGCCCTAATGTACTTCTTGAGCTTGCTTATGAACTCCTTGACTAAGCCCTTGACCCAGTCCTTCAATCCGCTCTCTTCTTGACGTGGATTCTCGGCTATTTTCTTGAATTCTTCAACGTATGCAATGGGTATCTCAGAGGCCTTTAAGCTGAAGAAGAACTTAACTGCATTTCTTATGCCCTCATAGAGGTTCCTGGGGTTACAGGCACATTCAGCATCCATAGATAGGTCTATAGTTAGCTTCCTTATCTCATTTACGATCTCCTCGTCCTTTAACACCTCCTTGATCCAGCTCGTTAATTTCTCCCTTAGCCTATCCTCTAGCTCAATTTCATCCTCCTTTAAGCTCCAGCCAATCCAGGTGAGCAGCTTCTTGACCCAGAAGAACACAATGAAGTACCTTAAGTTCTTCCTCGTAGCGTACCTACCTGTTATGGGCGTGAAGTATACAACAAGATCTGCTCTATTCCTTATGGCCTCATCTACCAGATCTGGGTAATTCGTTACGAGTATAACAAGCATCCTCTTCCTCTTGTCCCAAAGCGACATCACCCAGAAGGTGAGTTCCCTACGGGTAGAGGCCCTCTCGGTCCCCCTCTCAAACGCTATGCCCTCAGCCTCATCAAGGAACAGGATGGTGTAATCGCCTCGTGTATCTATCCAGTGCTCTATGACCCTTAGGACTTCCTTTACCTCCTCTGGATCAAGAAGGCTAGTTAGGCGCTGGCAGTTTATCCTAATGCTCTCTATGATATCTACCTCGCCCTTGAGCTTGCGTATTATCTCACTCAGCAATAACTTGTAAAGGGGCGTCTTGCCAGTACCTGGGTATCCGAATACCAAAACTAGAATGGGCCTGACATCCTCTGGATCAACACGGATCTTAGTGCTGAAGGCTAGGTAGGCAGCCCTTAGCAGTAAGTCAAACTGGTACTCATATCCGTACAGGGGGGCGAATACACTCTTCCTTAACTCCTCTTTTACGTCCTTGATCTTCAGCCTTTCCACGAAGCCGTAGGACTCAAGGATCCTAAATATGTTTTCAACGCACTCTATGGCCCTATACGGGACCCTGCAGATCTCCCTACATAACTCCCTAAGCTTAAGGAAGCCACTGCCAGGCTCTGCTTCAAGACGAGGCAGTGGAGCCCCTTCTGGGGCCTGTGGACTGCCAGCCTCCCCAGGTGGGGTATTAGGGAATATCTGGCCCCAGTTAGCACCTCGCTCGATTTCTAAGCTAAGGCACCAAGGACCCTGATCACCGTTGCCAAAGGACTCCAGTTTGGTTTCTGCTCTTATCACTTCCGTGCGCAGGAGATACTGAAGCATAGTTATGAATGGCCTTATGCCTTCACGTTTTGCTTGAACTAGATAACTCACCGTATTAGAGTAGCGTTCTTTCCTCAACTTGCCTATGAGGCCCAAGTAGAATAGCTCCCCTGCCTCAGGATCCGTATCGTAATTGTTTACTATATATGCGGCGTCAGTCCCTATCTTAGATTGCCATAGCTCGTGCTCTTCTGGATCCTCTATACGCTTAAGCTCAATTTTCAGTGATCCACGCTTCCGTAGCTCATCTATTATTATCCTTAGGGGCGGGATTACATGGTAGGCCCTCCTGATGTGCTTAAGTACATTCTGTTCTGGTGGTGTATTTCCCCCTGGTGATGACATAGCCGACTAGGCCGTATGTACTTATTTAAAAGCTTTTCTACAAGCTACCCCCAACCAACGAGGGCTAAGCCTTGGAGCAGGTGAGCAGGGGCCGTGTTGAGGTCAAGCTAGCTGGCATCGGTGGCCAGGGCGTAGTGCTAGCTAGCCATGTGCTCGCCCTCGGGGCCTTCTACGATGGCAAGTGGGTAGTCTGCACTCAGGCATATAGTGCTCGTGTGAGGGGAGGGCCAGTTGAAGCTGATGTGATCATATCCGAGCATAAGATCGGGTATCCCTTCGTGAGGAGGCCTAACATATTAGTCGTTCTAGCTGAGCCAGGCCTTAGGTTCGTGAGCTCCCTGGCTAAGGGGGGATTATTGCTAGCTGATGCCTCACTCTCCAGCGAGGTAGAGGCCTATGAGGTAAACAAGCTGGTACTACCGTTCTTTGAGGTAGCTAAGGAGGAGTGTGGTTCCCCTTCTGTAGCTAACATGGTGGCCCTAGGTGCCCTAGTTGGCCATACTGGCCTGGTGAGCAAGGGGGCCGTTGAGAAGGCCATAGGGGATAGCGTTAGTAGGGCCTACCTAGATTTGGACCTAAGGGCCTTCAGGGCTGGCTTAAGGCTGGTCGGGGAATAGGCTTACGGGCCTTCAAGATGGGTGTGGGCTACAGCTAAGGAAAAGCCATTTATTAGCCTGTGCCTTCACGCTAGCTTGGTGGTAATGCTTGGCCAACGAGGGGGGCACTAAGGTAGAGGCTAGAGCAGAAGCTAGGGCAGGAGCCGAGAGGCATAGGCCAATGGTGCTTAAGGAGGCCTACCCCCTTAGGCCCCCATTCTCATATGCAGCCATAAAGAGGGACCCAATAACAGAGGAAATAGTATATGAGGTCGTTGAGCCAACCCTAACAGAACATGAGAAAAAGCTATTGGAGAAGCTAAAGGAGAAGTTACTGGATGAGCTGAAGGTAGATCTAGATAGCTTTGAGAACAGGGAGAAGGCAGAGGAATTCCTTATGAAGGAGATCCTACGTGTTATAAAGAAGTACAAGATAAATGCCTCAAGGGAAACGCTTAACAAGCTATTCTACTACATGTCCCGTGATTTCATAGGCTACGGCAAGATAGAGCCCCTCATGATAGATCCACTTATAGAGGATATATCGTGCGATGGCCCTCAGATACCAATATACGTGTGGCATAGGGACTACGAGTCCATACCGACTAACGTAATATTTGAGTCCGAGGGGGAACTCAGCTCCTTTATAATAAGGCTGGCGTACAGGGCTGGGAAGCACATATCAATAGCTAACCCAATAGTGGAGGCCCGATTGCCAGATGGATCAAGGGCCGTCCTCACGCTTGGCACCGAGGTAACTAGGCGTGGGAGCACATTTACCATAAGGAAGTTCAGGAAGGAGCCATTCACCATAGTTGACCTAATAAGGCTGAATACCGTTTCAGCCCAGATGGCCGCTTACTTCTGGTACGTGATTGAACACAAGGCATCCATAATAGTAGCTGGTGGTATCGCTACTGGCAAGACAACGCTCTTAAACTGCCTCTCCATGTTCATAAAGCCAGAGTACAAGATAGTTACAGTTGAGGAAACACCAGAGCTAAACCTACCGCATGAGAACTGGATTGCATCTGTTACTAGAGCTGGCTATGGGCCAGAGGGGCGAGGTGCTATAACGCTATTTGACCTCGTTAAGGCAGCCCTAAGGCAGAGGCCAGATTACATCATAGTAGGTGAGGTCAGGGGTGAGGAAGCATACGTGCTCTTCCAGGCCATGGCCACAGGCCACCTAGGCTTCTGTACCATCCACGCTGAGACCATAGACCGTGTGTTCAAGAGGCTGGCCTCCAAGCCCATGAACATCCCGAAGGTGTTCTTTGAGGCCATAGATGTGCTTACCCTTCAGGTAAGGACTGAGCGCAAGGGAAGGCCGATAAGGCGGACTAAGGTAGTAGCTGAGGTAACTGGCCTCCACCCTGAAACGCTTGACCCAAAGATACTTGAGGTCTTCAGGTGGGATCCAGTTACCGACCAGCACATCTACCTAGGCCGTAGCTACCAGCTGGAGAAGATAGCTGCCGATAAGGGCATAAGCATGGATGATGTTGAGAGGGAGCTTGAGAGGCGTAGGCAGGTGCTTGAGTGGATGGTTAGGAAGAACCTACGTGATTACAAGACGGTAGCGTCCATAATCAGGGAGTACTACGCTGATCCTCGTAGGGTGCTTATGAGGGCGAGGGTGGGAGCTTGAACCTAGAGCCAGCCTATACCCTAGCCTACAGGCTCTTTGGTAGGACTTCTGAGAGGCTTGAGAAGAAGTTCGCTGGCTTCTCAGAGCTAGTAAGGCGTGCTTACCTTGGCGTAGCACCAAGTGGCTACATAAGCCTGCTCCTGCTTACTGGGACCGTATCCAGTATCGTAGCATTAGCTGCTAGCTTCACGGCCCTCTGGCTTATCCTGGGCCTACCAATCTTCAGCTCCATCTTCTTCTCAGCCCTAGCCTTCGTAGGGGCCTGGCTCATCTCCCTCGGCTGCTTCTACGCATACCCAATCCTGAGGGCAAGGCGCATAAGAGTGGAGGTTGAGAGGGACCTTGGCTTCATAGCTAGCTACATGGCCGTCATGGCAAGTGCTGGCGTGAACCCATATGAGATATTCAAGTCCCTAGCTAAAGGGGATATCATACCATCTATAACGCCCATAGCAGCTACCATAGTTAGGGATGTGGAGTTCCTTGGCTTTGATGCCCTCTCAGCTATAATGAGGGCTGCTAGGCTCTCGCCATCCGCTAGGTTGAGGATGTTCCTTGATGGCATCGTGGCTACCATACATACTGGTGGCGACCTAGCTTCATACCTACGTGGTGCTATGGAGGAGGCCCTTAGGACAGAGAGGGTCAGGCTAAGGGAGATGGCGGAAACCCTCTCCGTCTTTGGGGAGGCCTTCGTTGCCCTCTTCGTAGCTGGCCCCATATTCATAACCATAATGCTGACCTTAATGGCCATCCTAGGTGGGACGGGAGGCATAGACCCGATAAGCATACTCATGCTCCTGATATATGCCCTAATGCCCCTTGCTGGTATTGCCATGCTAGTTGTAGCAAAGGCCCTCACACCAGGGGGATGAGAGTTGCCGAAGATCAAGAGCAGCATTAAGCAAGCAGCGGGTGCTGTTTCCATCCTCCTGTTCTTCATCCTCGTATTCTTTGCCCTAATGAACTATGGCTTCTGGAGCCCTCTCTTCCACCAGATACTAAACTTAGCCTTGATAGTGGCTATACTCCCTATCACGGTGCTTGATACTATAGACCTCAGGTGGAGGAGGGCCATAGATAAGGCACTGCCTAGGTTCCTAGAGGGCATAGCCCATGCCCAGCTAACTGGCCTAACGCTCCTAAGGGCCTTTAAGGAGGCTGGCGAGGGGGTAACTGGCCCCCTGAGGGATGAGGTAAGGCTGATGATGGCTAAGATATCCTGGGGCATGGAGTTTGAAGATGCACTCAAGCTTTTCATGGAGAGGGCCGATACGCCACTAGCTAGGAGGATCGCCACGCTCATAATAGAGGCCAATAGGTCTGGGGGCGTTGTTGAGCGTATATTCTCGCCCCTCGCCCAGGCCACTAGCACCTTCCAGGCTATGGAGGAGGAGCGGATGGCCCAGCTGAAGCCCTATGTATTCATAACGTATATATCCTTCGTGATATTCCTCGTCATAGTCTACGTGCTCTACACATCCTTCTTCGTCCCTCTCACGGGGCTAACTGGCATGGGTGGCTTTGGCGTGGTAGTACTACCGATAAACCTCGCCTGGGTGCTGCTGTACCACATGGGCATCGTGCTAGGTACGTTCAGTGGCCTCATAGCTGGGGTTCTTAGCGAGGGAAGGGCGCTAAGTGGCCTAAAGCACGTAGTCATCATGCTAACGCTTACGTTCTTCGTCTTCAGGGAGATGGTAGCACCTGGTTGGCTATGGAGCCTAATAGGGCTGGCCTAGCCCTAGGCCAGAGGCCCTAACCTTACCTAAGGCCAGAAGCATAGCGGAAGTTACGTAATACCTCGTCCCTGGTCGTGCCTTCAACTAGCCTTATCCTGTATAGGCTTGCTAGCCTCCTAGCCTCCTCCCTAACCCCTGGGACGGCAATTAGGAAGGCGTCCCTAAGGGCTGTATCGTAGAGCTTTGCGAACATAAGCGTAACGACACGCTCAGGCACGTAGGAATCGGATACGAAGACATCAACCGCCATGCTCTTCTCAGGCCCCCGCTGTGCTATTAGGTCAAACATGTGCTCCTCGCCAGAGCGACCATTTACGAAGCCTGGTGCCTGGATGCTGAAGCCCCTTGACCTAAGGAGGCCAACTATGGAACTCAGTATGCCCCTCATTATGAAGGCCACGTCCTTAACTGAGGCATCCAGCTCGTAGGCGTAGACTGGCTCGTACCTGCTTTCCTCCATGGAGAAGGAATGGCCACACCTCCTACACGTATATGTTACTACTGGGATGTCAAATTCGCTCCCACAGGAACGGCAGGCATACCAGATGCCTACCCTCCTGAAGTCCTCCTCTGGCTTTACTAGTGGCCTACCGCAGTGTGGGCAGACGAGGCCCTCCTCCGTCCTAAAGCGTTCTTCTTTATCTATGTAGCCACAGGCCATATCCTCTATGAGTGAGAGCTTAACAGTATCTACTGAGCCACAGCTTGGGCAGGTGAAGTGTATTGATATCTCAGGGGAGCCACAGTTGGGGCAGAAGACGGTCTTATCGTGCAGCACCTTCCTGAAAATGCCTAGCTGGTGCATGTTCTCTAGGAGCTGGAAGGCCCTAACTGGGTCTAGGCCAGTTACCTCCTCAGCTACCACGTACCTAATGCCACCGCCTGGGACGAACACGGGCTCTATCCTCATGGTACCTCTATCCAGCATAGCGGATAGTAGCCTCCTGCCTAGCTCATCCCTGAGCGCCTGCCTTAGCCTTAGGCATGCCTCAAACCTATCCATGCTCTCACGCCTCGTGGGAGAGACCTCCTTTTAACCCTTATGTCGGCGTCCATGGGTTGGCCGTATGCCATAGGCCATCACATCCTACCAAGCAATAGCACGGACGTGCTCGTAGAGGGAAGGGACCTCTCCAGCTCGTGCCTTGCCGTGCGCTTCTCGCCCTTCCGCCTTATTATCCCCATTGACCTAAGCGACTCAAGGGCAGCTAGGACAGCATGTGGGTTCTCAGCTAGCCCCTCAGCAATAGCCATCCTAATGCAATCTAGGGCAGATAGCCCATCATTTATATTGTTCAGGATGAATACCAGTAGTTCATCAGAAGGGCTAATTGCACTTAGGGCCTCCTCCCTGCTCTTAAACCTATCATCTAGCACGTAAACGACCTTCTCTAGGTGCCTTAGGTCCTCAGGCCTAATCGGCTTGGTCGGCACCCTCTCCTTTACTACGGGCCTCAAGAGGAGCCTGGTCGGCAGGGCAGGTGGCCTAGGGGCTTCTACTTCTGGCCCTACCTTTGCTAGGGCCACAAGACCAGATGCTACTAAGTGGGAAATTATGGCTTTTGTTTCCTCAAGGCCTAAGCCAGTAGCTCTAGCTATGCTTGCTACATCCGATGAGCCATCTATGGCCCTTAGCACTTTTATAGTATCTCCATCAAGCACGACCTCAGCTGACCCAGGCCTTAGCTCTGGCACAGCATTAGGTGTAAGGGAAGCAGCAACGGGGGCGACCTGGCGGGCTTGCGTGCCCTCTACAGGTGGTGCCTCTTGGCCAAGGGCCTCATTGATCTTAGATGCTAGCCTATTGGCCAATGATATTAGGACTCCCTCAAGCTCCTGGCCCTCAAGGGCTAGCACTAAGGAATCTGAGATCCTCATAACTATCAGGGAGGAGTTTTTAAGCTTCTTCACGCTGTAATCGCCAATACCACTAACAGAAAGCATCTCCCTACCAATCCTCATAGCGATTCTCAATGTAGAGCTGGGCAGGGAGGAGAAAAGGGCCTTGCCTTCATCAGCAATTATTGAGGCACCAAGGATTCTCGGCTGATCTCCAAGCTCCGTAGTTATCAATTCCCCTAAATCCACATGCTCACCCACTTCGCTTTCCTGCCTAGAGTTATAAGCCTTACTAGAAATAACGTAATAACCCACAGCTTTAACTTAAATCCGTGATTAGGCCACGCCAGCTTCAGCCCCAAAATCTTATACGGCCCCTCCTAGCTGGAGGGCTCGGTGGCTGGCATGGACATAATAGTGTGCGTTAAGCACGTGCCAGATACAACAGAGGCAGAGGTTAGGATAAGGCCAGATAAGAAGGACATAGAGAAGGAGGGCCTACCGCTCAAGATAAACGAGTGGGATGAGTATGCTGCTGAGGAAGCCATACTCATAAAGGAGCGGCTAGGTGGCACTGTAGTAGCCATAACGGTTGGCCCACCTGAGGCAGAAGCCACGCTGAGGCGTGTCCTAGCAAAGGGAGCTGATATGGCCATAAGGGTTTGGGATGGCTCCCTAGAGGGCTCAGATGGCTACGTGATAGCTAAGGTCCTAGCTAAGACCATAGAGGCCAAGGGCCTTAAGTACGACCTAATACTAACTGGTGCTCAAGCTGCAGATGATGGCTTCGCCGTAGTTGGCCCCATGCTAGCGGAGCTCCTCGGCATACCACATGCCACGCTCGTTAAGAAGGAGGAGATACTTGATGGCCGTGTTAGGGTTCACAGGGAGCTTGAGGGTGGCCTAGAGGAGGTCGTTGAGCTAGAGCTCCCAGCCCTCCTGACCATTCAGACGGGTATAAACGAGCCTAGGTACGTATCTGTAATGGGCATAAGGAGGGCGAGGAAGAAGCCCCTTGAGGTCCTAAGCCTATCGGACATAGGCATGGGGCCAGATGAGGTCGGGCCAGCTGGCTCCTGGCTTGAGGTAGAAGAGCTCTTCCTACCACCAGCTGAGCGTGTAGCTGAGATAATACCTGGTAGCCCAGCTGAGGAGGCAGCTAAGCTCCTTGAGATACTTAAGTCAAGGGGGTTGATATGATGGTCGGGCCTATCTTCGTGCTAGCAGAGCACAGGGCTGGTGAGCTAAGGGATATAACATTTGAGATGCTCACGAAGGGGCACGAGCTAGCTGAGGGGCTTGGCACCGAGCTAGTCGCCATCCTACTAGGCCATGAGGTAGATGGCATGGCCCAGGAGCTAGCTAAGTGGGCCAATAGGGTCCTATACGTAAGCGACCCGCTACTGAAGAACTTCAACGCAGATGCCTACCAGGCCGTCCTAGCACACCTCATAGGGGAGAGGAAGCCCATCCTAACCATGATTGGGCACACCGCCTACGGCATAGATGTAGCACCAAGCCTAGCCGTACAGCTTGGCCTCCCCATCGCTACGGATTGCCTAGATCTATGCTTTGAGGATGGGCGCCTCTGCGTTGTAAGGCAGGTGTATGGCGGTAAGGTGAACGTAAGGGCTAGGCTGAAGGAGGCAAGCTCCTACATAGTAACCGTGAGGCAGGCAGCCTTCCAACCAGGCGAGTACGGCCCACTATCTGGCGAGGTTGAGCGTGTTGAATGCCCAATAAAGGAGGAGCCCAAGGGGAGGAAGTTCATAGGGATAGTAACGCCACCACCAGGTGCCGTGGATATAACAGCTGCTGATGTAATAGTATCCGTAGGGCGTGGGATAAGGGATAAGGAGAACATACCGATGATAGAGGAGCTAGCTGAGCTCCTAGGTGGCGTAGTAGCCTGCTCAAGGCCCATAGTTGATAAGGGATGGCTACCAAAGGACCGCCAGGTAGGATCCTCTGGCAAGACAGTAAAGCCAAAGCTATACCTAGCCATAGGCATATCAGGTGCCTTCCAACACGTGGTTGGCATGAAGGACTCAGAGCTCATAATAGCTATAAACAAGGACCCAAAGGCACCAATATTCCGATTCTCAGACTACGGCATAGTGGATGACCTATTCAAGGTAGTGCCAGAGCTCATAAAGCAGCTGAAGGAGATAAAGGGGCAAGCCTAGCGACCCAGGCTGGTGCGGCCGCCGGGATTTGAACCCGGGTCGCTGGCGTGGAAGGCCAGTGTCCTGTCCAGGCTAGACGACGGCCGCCGTTCCTGGGCTTGGCTAGGGAGTTATTTAAGTGCTAGGCATCTGAAGGGCGCTTGGCGGTGGCCTTGGCTGGGGAGGTAACAATTGAGGAGTTCGCTAGGCTTGACATAAGGGTCGGCAAGGTGCTTAAGGCCGAGAGGGTTCCTGGTGCTAGGAAGCTGATGAGGCTTGAGGTTGACCTTGGCGAGGGGAGGCCTAGGCAGCTTGTAGCTGGCCTTATTGGCTTCTACGAGCCAGAGGAACTCGTGGGGATGAACGTGGTCGTGCTAGCTAACCTAAGGCCAAGGAAGTTCATGGGCATCCTCTCCGAGGGCATGGTGCTAGCTGCTGATGTAAACGGGAGGCCCGTCCTCCTGACCGTAGCTGAGGATGTCCCACCTGGCTCTAGGGTTCGCTAGGAGGCCAGCAGCAAGGGTGCTACCTGGCCTTCACGCCTAGCCTAAGTGCTTTTCATCATTTATCGCCTGTGCCCCTTGCCTGACTCCACAGGCCCTGGAGTTCGGATAGGTGCCTAGCTGCCCTCACAACGGCTGGCTCAACTTCGTACAGCTGCCCCTTCTCAACGACTAGGTGCCTGATGGGCAGCTCACGACCAGTAATCCTAGCTGCCTGCCTAATGGCGAAGTGGAGCTGGAGGCAATGGGGTGAGCCATCAACGGTTAGCACCTTGAAGGCCCTAGGTGCCCCCATGACGATCATGGTGGCGAGCTTAGCAGTAATGTGGCAGATATGGTCCCTCTCAAGGCAGGCGCATAGGGCTACGTGTCCCTTGGCCTCCTGGGCCAGGAGCTCTGGCCACTCATCCCTTAGGCACTCACTGTATAATAGCACCCTTGCGCCCCTGATGAGCCTTGAGGCTACGCTTATGGATAGCACATGCCTAAGCTCAGGCAGCTTACCCCTGGCCAACACGGCCTAGCCTAGGGGGCCAGGTACTTATCTGCTCGGTATAATGAGCGTGGTGGGAGGCCAGCTTAGGCGCTAGCCCCCTAGGTCCATCGGGAATATCACTATGTCGTCATCGTCGTCCACGAGCACGTCCAGGTCCTCAACTGCCTTCTTGGAGTTTAGCCCTATCTTCACTACCACGCCCATTAGCTGGCGCTTCTCTGGGTCGTAGACGCCTAGCTTAAACTTCTTACCGAGCTCCTGGCAGAGGCGCTCAAATACCTCCCTTAGCGTGGCCCTCCCACCAATCTTAAGCTCATATTTCTCTCCGAAGGCAAGGGCGTAATCAGCCTTGAAGTGGACTCTGACCACGCCCATCCCCTCTGGCTAGGCAGGCGAGCGTGGGCTTTTATGGCTTTCCCTTGGCTAGGAGCACTTCTATGGCCCCTTGCTCACACGCCCTTACGCAATCCATACAGCCCCTGCACTCACCTGGCCTAGCGGCGTAGGCCATGTCATCTATTAGCTCAAGCACGCCGTAGGCACAGGCCCTAACGCAGGCACCACAGCCAATGCACTTATCTGGGTCTACCACAACTCGGTATGACAATCCCAGAGCACCGCCTGCTTCATAAGTTAGGCATGAGTTTAAGCTTTCCAATCACGGGCCTACTCACTAAGGCTTAGCCAGAAGAAATGATTTCTTCGCTCTAATTCCTTCTGGCAAATATGCTTGCTATGGTGTTTTCTGGATTCTCCATAGGATAATATCAACTTCTTGGGGCTTTAAATTACATATACGCTTCAATTCATTAGCAAGCCTGTTAAATTGCGTGTATTTCTCCTTAAAGGAAATACCCGTAATACGCTCACCAAATATCATCTCAGCCCCTCGTACGAGTTCCTCTAACATAACATTGTATCTCTCCCTGTTCTTAAGATATAATAAGCATGATACAAAGCCTATATTCACGCCTGTTAAACGTTTTATTAAATCATCGGCAGCATCTATGTTTTCCCTCCAAAATATTTCGATAAACAACTCATTTAGTGCTTCAGGAGGGTTACTTAATATCCTCTTTCTGTTAGCTTCTGAGAAAGCGTACCCGAATCTATCCCTTTTGTATCCCCCTCTGAAGTCCATGTTGATAAAGGTTAAAATCATATCAATATGCCATATCTCAAGTTTTCCGAAATTATATTCAATTAACGCTATCGCCGCATCCTCGTATCTTTTTCGTTCATATATCCTTCTTAAAGTAATCTCATCCTTACGGATGACCATTATCCTATGTAGCATCTCAGCACTTATAGCCATCACTCTCCCCGTCCATCATGCTAGCCCAGGTTCTATAAAAACCCTTGCCAAAGGAAAAATAGGCAGGCAACCTAGCTTCAGCCCAACCTCCTCGCTACCACATCAGCAGCCAGCACCACGGGCTCCCACACATCTGCTACTGGAGGCGCATAGGCCGTCCTGATGTTCGCTAGGTCGTACACGGTCATCCTAGCCTGTATAGCAAGGGCAAGCAGGTTGATGCGCTGTGTAACATCCTCGCCACCCACGACCTGGCCACCTACGATACGCTTCGTGGCCCTCTCAACGACCAGCTTTACCCTTATGTGCTTCCCACCTGGGTAGTACTCGGCCTTCGTAACGTGCGTTGCTACACCAGTTACGACATCTATGCCTAGCCTCTTGGCCATCTCAGCCGTTAAGCCAGTTGAGCCAACCTCAAGGCCAAAGACCTTGGTTACAAATGAGCCTAGGACGCCTGGGAAGGTAGCATAGCCACCAGCTGCGTTTATGCCAGCTACCTTGCCCATCCTAACGGCAGTTGTACCAAGCTGGGAGAGCGCTGGGAGGCCAGTTACCATGTGTGTGCTGGCTGCGCAATCACCAGCAGCGTAGACGCCCTCTACTGGCCTGTGCCTCTGGGCATCTAGGCACCTCAGCCTGAAGTCCGTCCTTATGGCCCTGGTGGCTGGGCAGATGGCTAGGCCAGCTTCAGCAGCTAGCTCTGTATTGGCCCTAACGCCCGTTGCTGCAAGGACCAAGTCGGCCTCAATTTCCTCACCATCAACTTCAACTGCATTCACGTGCTCATCTCCAATTATGCGCTTAACTGGCTTGCCAAGTATGAGCCTAACACCGTGCTCCTCAAGCTCATCCTGGAGCAGCTTAGCTACATCCTCATCAACGGCTACTGGTAGCACGTGGGGTAGGAGTTCAACGATGGTAACCTCAAGCCCCTTCTCCCTCATGGCAGCAGCCATCTCAAGGCCGATGGCACCAGCACCTATCACGACTGCCTTCTTGGCGTCCTTAAGGGCCTCCATTATGGCCCTTGCATCATCTATGGTCCTAAGCATGAAGACGCCTTTCTTATCACGCCCCTCTATTGGTGGCATCCATGCCCTTGCACCAGTGCAGAGGATTAGGCTATCAAAGCTAAGCTCCTCCTTCTTCCCAGACTTGTCCTCAATCTCAACTGTCCTAGATTGTAGATCTATGCGCTTTGCTTCCGTTTCAAGCCTTAGGTCTAGCCTCATGCCCTTGAACCACTCTGGCTTAAAGAGCACTAGGTCATCTAGCGATGGTATCTCACCTGCTATGGCGAATGGGAGGCCACACCTTGAGTAGCCTGGATACCTGTCCTTCTCTATGAGCGTTATCTCCGCCTTTCGGTCTGTCCTGCGGGCGAAGGAGGCTGCAGCAACCCCAGCAGCATTCGCACCTATAATCACTATTCTTCTGGCCATCTCCTCGCCCCTTCCAAAACAGTCACTAGGCTTTAAAAAGCTGGGGGCTAGAGCAGCTAGCTTAGGCCACCACAGACAGGGCAATCTGGCCTCCTGCTTACTAAGAACTCCTCAAACCTCAGTTTAAGGCCATCAAATACGAGCAGCCTGCCAACTAGTGGCTCACCTAGGCCAGTTATGAGCTTTATGGCCTCAAGGGCCTGGATTGAGGCGAGGACGGCTGCAGTAGCACCTACGATTGGTACAACTGGCTCCTCAGGTGGCTTAGCCCTTAGGAGGCACCTAAGGCAAGGCCCCTTGCCAGGCAGGATGGTCATGACCTGGCCGTAGAAGCCCTTAACACCAGCGTGGATGAAGGGTATGCCGAGCTTAACACAGGCCCTATTCACGATGAGCCTCGTATGCCAGTTATCAAGGCCATCAAGGGCTACATCAGCTCCCTCAAGCAGGCCCTCTACATTACCCTCGGATACCTCCTCAACTACGGGCTCTACCTCTACGTGGGGGTTCAGCTCCCTAATCCTCTCCGCAGCTAAGATGGCCTTATGGCGTCCTACGTCCTGCTCCCTATAGAGGACCTGCCTATTCAGGTTCCCCTCCTTAACCCTGCCTTTATCAATAAGCCTTAGGTGCCCAATGCCAGCAGAGGCTAAATACATAGCGATTGGGCAGCCTAGGCCACCAAGGCCGATTACGACAGCACGGGCCTCCTTCAGCTTCAGCTGGCCTTCTAGGCCGATTTCAGGTATCCTTATCTGCCTATCGTAGCGTTCTAGCTCCTCCCTTGAGAGGCCAGGCGGGCCCAATATAGCCACCAAGGGCCTTAGGCCCGCTAGCTTATAAGCAGGCCTAGGGGCCAGTGCCCCCGACATGGCTTGAGTTCTTACCTCAATCGCTTCACCAACGTAAGCACGAAGTCCTCAAAGCCTAACCTACGGTAGAGCTCTAGGGCCACACGGTTGGTAATGGCAACTGATACGGTGGCTAGGTCTATATCCATGGCCCTTAGGCTGCTAAGGGCCTCCTTTAACAGCCTCGCCCCTAGCCCCCTCCTACGCCAGCCTGGCCTCACGTATAGGTCGTAGATCACGCCCCGCCTGTAGGGGCTCAAGAGGGGGCTCCTGCGCTCCCCAAAGAGCACGTAGCCCACGATACAGCCATTTGCCTCGGCCACTAGGACCTTTACCTCGCCTCGCTCTACGGCACTAGCCACCCACTTACGCCACCTAGCTACGTTCTCATCCGTAGGAGGATAGAGCACTAGGCCACCAGGGGCCCCTTCCAAGGCTAATGCCCTCCAGAGCTCGGCAAGCTCACTTAGATCCTCAGGGCGGAGGGGCCGTATCACTGGCTCCAAGCTAGCCACCAGAATAGCAGTTCACTACTACAATTTAAAACCAATAGGCCTACGCCCTACGCTTAGCACTTACTATGGATATCACATCGCCATCCTTTAGCACGTAGTCCTCGCCCAACCGCCTCTTGGTCCTAGCATCTATGGCGTAGATGAAGCTCTCCCCCAGCTCCGTATGTATCATGTAGGCTAGCTCCCTTGCTGTCGTCCCCCTTGGCACGACATAGGCATCTGGGAGGACACGCCCCTCGTGGTCGCAGAGCTTCTCTGGGTCCTCTACTGGGTAAACGGTGATGGCCCCCAAGAGTTCAAAGTAAGCAGCATTTATGGCCTGCTGGACGCCAGTTGAGCCATATCTAGCCAGCACACGCTCCCTTATGGCCTCAAGGGCCTTGGCCTGCTGGGAGGTGAGCCTTGAGGGGTCTAGGACCTCAAAATCTGGGTCGCCAGGTAGGTACTTTATCAGGCCCTTCTCAGCAGCCCTCCTAAGGGCTAGCTCTGCCTCAGCACAGCACGGCACGACCAGGTAGCCAGTTTCCCTTAGCCTCTCTATGTTCTCATCAGCAGCTGGTATATCAACCTTGTTGGCAGCTATTAGCATGGGCTTAGAGGCCTTCCTGAGCTCATCTGCGAACTTATAGAGGTCATCATCGCTCCAGCTCGTGGGCTTGCTTGGGTCAAGGCCTACTGCCCTTATGGCCTCTATTATATGGGACCTCCTTATGGCTAGGCCACTTAGGCGCCTCTCAAGTGCCTCAACTAGCTTTAGGCCAGCTAGCTCAACTCGCCTAGCCAGCTTACGCCAATCCCTCTTTAATATCTGGACCATCCACATGGTTATCTCACGCTCAAGGAAGCGTACATCCTCTACTGGGTCGTGCTCACCTGGTCTACACGGGCGCCCCTCTATGTCGGTTGAGCCAGATGCATCTACGACATGGACGAGGGCATCCGCCTTCCTTATCTCATCTAGGAACTGGTTGCCAAGGCCACGCCCCCTCCACGCATCTGGGACTAGGCCAGCACAATCTATGAGCTCAACTGGTATGAGCCTATTGCCATCTATGCAGGCTGAGTTAACTGGGTTGTCCTTAACGCCGAACTCACGGCAGACGCACTTAACACGAAGGTATCCCACGCCCCTATTTGGCTTTATGGTCGTGAAGGGGTAGGGTGCTATCTCAGCTGGGGCTAGCGTAGCAGCTACGAAGAATGTCGTCTTGCCCACGTTGGGCTTGCCTACTATGCCAACGAGCATGCCAATTAGGCTGGTGCTGCCCCGATAATAACCCTATGCCTAGGTAGGCCAGTGGGCATCCCTCATGGCTAGGGCAAGGGATGTTAGCGTTTCCTCTGCCTCCTCCCTAGATACCATGCCTATGGCTAGGCCACTTAGGATTCCAAAGCCAAGGGCGAAGCGGAAGGCCTCATCTGGCCTAAGCCTACCTGCTGCAAGCACCTTCTTGCCTATGACGGGTAGCCCTAGCTGCCTCAGGGCACCCGCTAGTTGGTCGGGAGGGGCATCCATTAGGTACCCTAGGGCATTAAATGGCAGCATGATGAGGTCTGGCCTAGGCAGCTCACCTGCCTGGAGGCGCCTTATGAGCTTCATCGGTGCGTGGGTAACGTAGCCAGCTAGGAGGCCCTCATCCCTAACGGCCCCTAGTATGGCCTTGAGCTCCTCGCTAGAGGCCGTGTCCGTGAGGGCTCCATGCGTGAGGGCTGCCCTTAGCGCTAGGCCATCGTAGGCCCTCAGGTCGCCTAGTGGGTCCCAGGGCCCGATGGTGCCGACCAGCACGAGCTCCACGCCGAGCTCTCGCTGGGCACGCCTTATGGCCTCTACTATGAAGCCGTATGGGAGGGGCTGGATGCCCATGATGCCTAGCTCAGCACAGGCGATTATGATGCTGGCAACCCTATCTGGCCTATTGTAGAAGGCCCTAGCGTAGGCAGAGGCCCTTGGCCCAAACTGGCCAGCCCCTATGAAGGGTGAGGTCCCAAGCAGCGCCCTCGGGAGCCCTACGCCAGAGACCTCAAACCATGAATTCCTCAAGAGTTCCCTTACGGCCCCTAGGCTCAAGGCCCCCTGGCTCGGCAAGCCCCCTCACCGCCCTACCTATTAGCTCAAAATCCTGCTCAAGCAGCGAGCGGTAAGATGGGTTGTATAGGGCAGATGCGGGGTGTAGGGTTGGCACGAGCAGAATAGCTAGGCCAAGGACCTTTACTTCATATAGGTGCCCCCTTACATCGCTCATCTTCGTGAACCTAAGCCCAGCCTTAGAGAACATGTAGCGAGTTGAGTGGCGACCAAGCGTTGCTATTACCCTTGGCCTTATTATCTGTATCTGCCTATCTAGGAATGGCGTGCAGGCTTCTACCTCCTCTGGCCTTGGATCCCTATTACCAGGTGGCCTACACTTGAGCACGTTAGCTATGTACACCTCCTCCCTACTGAAGCCAGCTAGGGCTAGCAGCTTGTTCAAGAGCTTCCCAGCGGAGCCAACGAATGGCCTCCCCTTCTCATCCTCCCATCGGCCAGGGGCCTCACCTATCAGCATGAGCTCTGCATCAAGGTTCCCCTCGCCTGGGACGGGGTTCTTCCTCGTGGCATGTAGGGGGCAGCGGGTGCAAGATGCTATTTCAGCCACGAGGGCAGCCATCTGCTCTTCCTTGCTGCCCGGCAAGGCACAGGCCCCCTTATATGGCCTTCAGCAGGACGCATAAGAGCGCTGTGCCACAGCCTATCAGCACCATCTTGAGGCCCGAGAGGGCTATGTTCTCCTTGGATACACGGCCTAGGAAGGCCCCTAGGGCGAAGAGGGTGGCCATGTTTATGGCTAGGGCAGCGTAGATGGCATTCTTAATGTCAATTGGGAGTAGCATGGCTACTATAAGTGGCGATAGGGAGACGGCTGCAGCTACCATAGGCGCTAGGCCATCTACAAGTGCTACGTAAACCGAGGCCAGTAGGGAGGCCTTCTCCAGGTCTGTGTCCTCTAGGTCGGTTAGGAGGAGGCTCTCCAGCTCCTTAAGGCGCCTCAGCCTCTCTGCCCTCTCCGTCATGAAGGTGCCAGTGAAGCCAGAGATGCCCATAGCAAGGCAGTTAGCTAGCCCAACTGCTACTATGAACCTTGGATCCTGGACCCCTACTGCGAAGTAAGCACTTACAACAACGCTCAGTATGGCTAGGGCACCATCAAAGGCATTCATAACGAGGTATCGCCTTGCAATCTCATCTACCTGGCCAGCTTTCATGTGCGTCCTAAGCTCCCTTAGCCTCTTGATAAGGCGCCTTAGAGCAGAGCTCTCTTGCCCCATCTAGGGCATCACCGCCCAGACGAGTATATCACCTCATCTATGCTCTGTATGGTAGCACCGAACCTCCTTATGGTCCTCTCTATCTCATCGTAGTTCAAGCCAGTCCCCTCTATCGTCATCTTAACGGTCTCCGTTTTAGCATCCATCTCGCCGACTATAATGCTAACGTGGGAAACGCCATCTAGCTCACTTATGAGCCTCCCAAGCTCCACGACAGAGGGCTCGTGCGTCTTAAGCACGTCTAGGACCACCTTGGTCAGTTGGGGGCGTTGGGGTTTGGACATCCTCCCCCTTCACCGCAACATAAACCTAGTACCGCCTAAACTTAAGGCTTTCGCTTAGGGGTCCACATAGGCTAGAATGTCCTTATGAAGGGCTCTAGCTCAAGAGCACTATTGAACTTACGTGATAGCTCAACCTCTAGGTAGGCTGCTGCTTCGTTGAAGTAGGGAGGCCCCTTCCTTGAGAACAGCGTGAGGATGAGGCCATCGTGGTCTATCTTGTAGCCGAACCTACATGGCTCATGGCCCCTCACCAGCACCCTAGCACCTACCGTGAGCAGGAACCGCCTTGTTACATCTGGCCCAAAGGCCCGACCAGCCCCACGCCAAGAGGGATAGGCCCCTACTATGCCCTCCTCTGGGTCGCTCCAGAGCACTTCCTCAAGGTGCGTTTCAGCTGGGTGCCTCAGGTGGGCGAAGGCGAGGTCCTCAAGGCTCCTGAGGCGGCTTGGTGCACCACCATGTAGCATCACGAGCGAGCCCTCAACGAGGGCAGCTACGTAGAGGTGCTCCCAGAGCCCCCTCAGCTCCTTGTAGGCCCTAAGGCCCTCATCACGCCCGAACTTGGCCATCAGGTAGTAGGGTAGGTCGTGGGGGACGGCAAGTATATCAGGTGGCCCCTCGTGGTTGCCCCTAAGGAGCACGACGTGGCTTGGGAAGAGCTCCTTGAGCTTTAGCACAACGTAGTAGACCTCAGGGGACCTCTGGCCCCTATCCCCGTAATCGCCTAAGAACACGAGCCAGAGCTCCTCACCGCCCTCAACACGCTTGATGAACTGGGTTTCCCTTAGTATGTGCTGGAGGCTAGCTAGGTCGCCATGTATATCGCCTACTACTATGGCCTTCCCAGAGCTAGGCAGCTTTATCAAGCGCCCTACGACCTCAGCAGCCCCTACGTGCCCCTCCTCACTAGCCAAGATGCTTGCTACCCTCTCAGCTAGCTCTGCTAGATCGTCCCCTCTAGCCCTCATGGCCTCCTCAACTAGCTCATCTGTATGCGAGTTCGCCACCTCCTTGGCCAGCTATACTCAGCTAGGGCTGGCTATAAGCAGCACCCAGCCAGTTAGCTTATACGGCCCACGCTGGCTTGGTCAGCGGTGGTGGGGTTGGCTAAGGAGGATGTGATGAGTGCCTTCTACAGGCTGCTACACCCGAGGCCAGCCGTCCTAGTTACGTGCGTGGATAGGGAGGGGAGGCCAAACGCCATAGCTGTATCCTGGATAACGCCAGTTGCCAGGGAGCCACCAACCATAGCCATCTGTGTGGCTAAGAAGCGCTACTCACATGGCCTAATAGCTGAGACAGGCGAGTTCGTAGTAAATATACCATCTGATGAGCTTGTTGAAGCCGTCCACTTCTGCGGGACGGTTAGTGGCCGTGATGTTGAGGACAAGATAGCTAAGGCTGGCCTAACCGCTAGGCCCGCTAAGGTCGTGAGGGCACCGATAATAGAGGAGTGCCCAGCCCACATAGAGTGTAGGGTAGTGCAGGTAGTTGATTGTGGCTCACATGATATATTCATAGGGCAGGTAGTAGCTGCCTACGCCGATCCAGGGGCCTTTGAAGGGGGCTTCTGGAAGCTAGAGGCCGTGAGGCCACTATTACACGCTGGTGGGAACGTCTATTCAAGGCCTGAGCCGACGTTCAAGGCCAAGGGGAGGCCCTAGAAGCTTACTGAGGCCCTACGGGGCATAAGAGCTAATGGCCTTTATGCTTTTTTGGGAAAGCATTAATGAGCAAGCTAGAGCTCCCCAGTAGGGGGATAGCTTGCAGAGGCAAGGGCCACTGCTCGCAGCTACAGCAGATATACATGCCCCGAAGAACCTAGACCTATTTAGGGAGGCCCTGGTGGCATTCCTAGATGAGCTCGGCCAGCCAGATATAATGCTCTTCGTAGGCGATATCGTTGAGAAGAATGACTACTCCCAGGTTGGGGCTGTTTTAGATGTGCTAGATGAGCAGGGGGTTAGCTGCCCCATAGTAGCTTGCTTTGGGAACGAGGAGTACGAGGAGAGCAAGGCTGAGTACCTGGCCTACGAGCGCATAAGGTGGCTAGATGATGAAGTCGTGGTCTTGGAGATCTCTGGCCTTAGCGTGGGCATCCTCGGCTCAAGGGGCTCTCTAGATAGGCCAACCTGGTGGCAGAGGACGCACGTAAGGGGCATATGGGCTACCTACAGGCGTAGGGTAAGGCTAGTGGATAGCCTCCTAGCCAAGCTGAGGGCCGATGTAGTAGTGGTCATGACGCACTATGCCCCCACGTACAGGACGCTTGAGGGGGAGAGGGAGCGCATCTGGCCTGAGCTAGGCTGCAAGGCCTTTGAGGGCGTTATGGAGCGAAGGGGGCCAAGCCTATGGCTTCACGGCCACGCACATAGGGCGAGGGTGCTTGAGACAAGCATAGGTGATACGCTGGTCGTTAACGTTAGCCTCCCAGCTAGGAAGGCCCTTTACGCTAGGGAGCTCCAGAAGGCCCCTAAGAAGCCAAGGGGGCTTGAGGCCTTCTTCTAGCTACTACTTATGCTGATAGCGTGGTCAGGCCAGAAGTGCCTAACAAAATGCTAGGCTTAAGCAGCCTTACGCTTGAAGTAGTGGCCGTATAGCTTTAGGGCACAGAACCTACCGCACATAGTGCAGGTGCCTGGCACGCTGGCCTTAACACGCTCAAGTATGGCCCTAGCCCTCTCAGGATCCATAGCGAGCTTAAGCTGGGCCTCAAAGTCCCCTCTGGCCCTTGCCTTAGCCATCTCCTCCTCCCAGGCTAGAGCCCTAGGCCCTAGGCGTACGATATCGGCTGCGTGAGCTGCTATGCGGGCAGCTATAACGCCCTCACGTACGTCCTCGGGCAGGGGCAAGCCTAGGTGCTCTGCTGGCGTAACGTAGCATAGGAAGTCAGCACCAGCTAGGGCTGCGAGGGCACCACCTATGGCAGATACTATGTGGTCGTAGCCAGGGGCGATATCCGTTACGACAGGGCCTAGCACGTAGAATGGAGCTCCATCGCAGATGGCCTTCTGTAGCTTCACGTTCGCAGCCACGTGGTCAAGCGGTAGGTGGCCAGGCCCCTCCACCATAACCTGAACGCCAGCCTCACGTGCCTTCCTAACTAAACGCCCTATCACGAGGAGCTCTTCAACCTGAGCCCAATCTGTTGCATCTAGCACGCAACCTGGCCTAAGGCCATCGCCAAGGCTCAGCGTTACATCGTACTCACGGGCCATCTCAAGTAGGTAATCAAAGTTAGCGTAAAGTGGGTTCTCACGGCCATGATGTATTATCCAGAGGGCATGGAAGGTGCCACCTCGGCTTACCATGCCCATCCAACGTGGCTCTTCCTTTAAACGCTCAACTATGGCCTTGACCACGCCACAGTGAACGGTCATGAAGTCAACGCCATCTTTCGCATGCTTCTCTATGGTCCTAAATATATCATCTTCATCCATATCTACAATTGAGCCCTTCTTGCTTGCTGCCTCAATAGCTGCTTGGTAGATGGGCACCGTCCCCACGGGCACATCAACGGCCCCTATTATCCTACGCCTTATGGCATCTAGGTCGCCTGCTGTGCTTAGGTCCATGACGGTATCTGCACCGTACTTCACGGCCACACGGGCCTTCTTCACCTCAAGGTCTGGGTCGCATAGGTCAGGCGATGTGCCTACGTTAGCATTTACCTTGACCCTCAGCCCCTCGCCTATGCCAGTTGGCCTAACGTGCTCCCTACGCACGTTCCTAGTTATTACTACACGGCCAGAGGCAACACGCCTCATCAGGATGTGGAGCGGGACCCCCTCTAGCTTAGCGACAGCCTCCATTTCCTCTGTTGCTTGCCCCCTTCTAGCCATTTCCATTTGGGTAGCCATTTCCTTTCCCGCTTAGGGGCCACAAATGCCACCTATAAGCCTTATCTGCCCCATGCCCACTTGTGCTCTAACTGTGCTAACATAGTGTAGAAACATTTATAAGGAACTAATGCACCCCCCCTCGGTGGGAGCGTGGTGCTAGCACAGGTTGAGCACAAGCCGTGGAGGCGCAGGGGCAGGCTAGATGTGATTGCCTGCATCCTACGTGAGGCCCTAGATTGGTCCACTAAGACCAGGCTGGTGTACAGGACCAACCTTAACTTCCGTGTCTTAGGCAAGTACTTGGACTTCCTCATAGCCAAGGGCCTTGTGGAGAAGGCTGAAGTTCGCTCCATAGTGCTGTTCAGGACTACCGAGAAGGGCCGTATATGGCTCACGCTGTACATAAGGCTCATGGGCCTGATAGGCGAGCTACCCGACCAGTAGCATGGCTAGGCCCGCTGGCCCGCCTTGAGCAAGGTCCCCCTTACTTTTTCTCCCCTTAGGGCCTTAAGCAAGTTCCCTGGCCTCCTACCGCTCGTGAAGAACACTGGCACGCCAGCTAGGGCTACCTTAGCCATCTCCTGTAGCTTCCTAGTCATACCGCCAGTAACATCTATGGCCAAGGCCCCACCAGCCTCCACGGCTGAGATGTCCTCAGGCCTTAGGGCCTCTATGAGCATGGCATCTGGGTGCCTCCTTGGGTCCCTATTGAACACGCCATCTACGTCAAGTGCCAGCACGACCCTAGAGGCCCCTAGGGCGAGGGCCAAGTAGGCCACTATGTGGTCCCCAGATAGGATGGTGAATCCAAGCTCCTCATCCATAACGACATCACCGTAGAGGACGGGGATGCCCCTGAGGGCCAGTATGGCCTTCAGCGGGGCCAGGAAGGCCCTGCTTATGGCCCCCCTCTTGGTTATGAAGCACGAGAAGGGTGGGAGGGGGACAGCAGGTAGCCCCTCTGCCAGCAGGGCCCTAACGACCAGCTTGTTTAGCTCCTCCATGGCGAGGTGGGTTTCAGCAAGCCCCCTAAGCTGGTTGGGCTCCCTGAAGCCCTCGTGGATGGCGTAACGCTCGGCCAGTGGATGGCCAAAGCTACCGCCACCGTGGACCACCACGAGCTCCCTAATGCCAGAGCTAGCTATCTCACGTGCTAATCGCCTTATAGCAGCTCCATCTGGCCTAAGGGGCTCCTCCTTGACCGTTATGATTGAGCCACCGAGCTTGAGGACCACAAGGCCCTCCATTGGTCCTTGAGCACCTCACCCTCCGATGAAGGGCACCCCTCCTAAAGATAAAGGGGAAGGCTGTTAGATTAGAGGAGGCAGAGCGCCTCAGGCCGATAGTAAAGAACTTGAGAAAAAACCTTAGGGCAGCCAGGGGCGCTGCTTAAGCTCCCTTCCTAGCCCTCAGGGCCTTTATCAAGGCTGGAACTATCTCGTAGAGGTCGCCAACGATGTAGTAATCGGCCACGGAGAATATGGGTGCTTCCTCATCTTTGTTTATGGCCACGACCACCCTGGAGTCCCTCATGCCAGCTACGTGCTGTATGGCACCAGATATGCCAACGGCTATGTAGAGCTTTGGCTTTACCTTCTTGCCAGATAGGCCAATCCACTCTGGGAACCAGCCCCTATCCTCTGCTATAGGCCTTGAGCAGCCTACGGCGCCACCTAGGAGCTCAGCTAGCTCCCTAAGCATGTCAAAGTCCTCACGCTTCTCAACCCCCCTGCCACCTGCTACTATGACCTCTGCTTCCTCCAGCCTAACGCCAGCTACCTCCTTCTCCCTTACTGAAACGACCTCAAT
>Ga0190310_1000106_pt1 | contig 31014 bp, 29 predicted proteins | sample 48700778_MG_FD_165059 | JGI IMG/M metagenome (GOLD analysis project Ga0190310, IMG submission 165059) | Hydrothermal vent sediment bacterial communities from Southern Trench, Guaymas Basin, Mexico - 4870-07-7-8_MG | ecosystem: Environmental > Aquatic > Marine > Hydrothermal vents > Sediment ... | reverse complement strand
TAATATTTCCCTTTTTCTCAGCCTCGACTTCTCCCCGATAGATTTTAACCCTTTAGATCAAGATAGGTAAATGTGAATTATAGGGCTGGAGTATCCGCGTTCCAGCGAACTCCAATTTTTCCGGCTTAGCTCCCCCCGATTATCTTCCTCTCATCCGATGCCTCTTTCTCGACCGGCTTTATTATTACGTGGCCGTCTCCTAAGAGTATCTCAACCATGTCCCCTTCCCTCAATCCAAGTCTCTCGGCGGCATCGCGCGGTATGGTAACCCTCCTCCCCGACAGTATCTTCTGAATCCTCTTCAAGTTTCCCTCATTATAATTCGAATTCGCGCTTTCAGATTTGCCGCCAGATCTGCCCAAAACTTTTTTGGAGACAAGCACATATATTCCAACCCCAGCAACGACTGCAGCGGCTTGGGCGAAGATCACGTTTTTCGCCAATATATTCTCTCCTAGAAGGGATTGATAGGTCCTGCTCAGATCCACGTATCTGCTCTCCAAGTCGGTGACCCTCTGCCTTAATCTCGCGCCCTCGGCTAATGCATCGTGGTACTTGCCCTCCAAATCTCCGTACCTGATCTTTAGTTCCTGATACATCGACCTATAGGTTTTCAGATCTGCTAATGTATTCTCGTAATCCTTTAAGAGATTTCTATAGCTTTCGTCGAGTTTCCCATAATCCCTTGAGAGCAGGTCGTATTTCGTCCTAAGCCTCTCCAAGTCTAGGAGGGCTTGCTGGTGCTTATCCCTCAGATCCTCATACCTCTGATCCAGCTCCCTATACTGGTTTGTTAAGTCTTGATAGGATTTCTCCAATTGCTCATACTTGCTCTGTAATCGTCGATAACGGTCCAGAAGGTCGTTATGCTTCTTTCGAAGATCCTCCAAAGCCTTCTCCTTCTCGTCGAGCTTGGCCTTCAAATAATCTATCTCGTCCTGCTTCTCATCGAGCTTGGCCTTCAAATAGCTTATCTCATCCCTTAGATCGTCTATCTCGGCCTGAGCCTCTTCAAGCTCGTCCTCAAGCTCATCGTAGGTCTCGCTCCTAACGATCGACATATACCAGTCATGATCTAAAACCTTGGGAGAACCATCCACCTGGTATGAGGCCTCTAGATCCGCCTGCAAGTAAGGTTCTGGGGCAGCCTCCCTCGGAATGCACACATTTATAGACTTTGAGGTGGTCCAACCTTCGGTCACCGAGGTCTCCGAGACTATGACCTCATCGTAAATCACTTGAGTATAGGAGTCCGCGTGGTAGGTCAGGGTGAGCCTAACGTTTAGATCTGTTAGGTCGTTCTTCGCCTTCATCCAGAAGCTTATCGATATACACATGCCCGTCTTTATCTCCGGTGGATAATTGAACTTTATCTCGACGTCATCCTCTATCAAGGAATAGCCTTGAGCTGCAACGGGAGTCAATGCCATCAGAAAGGCTATAAGTATTAATCCCATCATCCAACTCCTTCTAATTCTAACGGTCATCAAGACATCTTGGTTTAAACTCGTTAATAAAGCGATCCCTACAAAAAGGCTACAGAAAAGTACGTTGGGCGGGTAGGAGCGGTAAAAATTATGTTGGCGAGCTTTGTGATATGAAGTCATTTCGTGGCCTTAACTCGGGGATCATGCCATAGATCTCTACATAGGCCGGAATCGAATATAGGGGAAAGTGTTCCTAAAGCTGAGGCTGAGAGGAGTGATGCTGAAGAGACTTGTCAAGCCTATCTCGGGTCAAGGACCATACCGTGACGACGATCTATCCCTGAGATATAAAAATTGGGGATAAAGAGATTTCACCTAATTTTATCTATGAACTCATCTAGGGATTCCACAAGCTCGGGTCTAGCTCCCCCCGTTATAGAGTTAACTTTCTCCACGAACTCGTCGATCTCTTCCCTCCCAACCAGTACCCCGATCTCCACCTCAAACTTAATTCTCTCCTGCGGCCCGAGATAGTGGATCATTCCGAGCTCTTCTTGTTTATCCCTCTTCAGCATCAAAGCATTCGCCGGCTCTGTTCCAACCACATAGGTGCCCTCGCCTAACATCTTCCACTCCGTAAACCTGTTAAGCTGATCCCTCCTAAACTTCACGTAGACGCCAACCCCGTTTAATAAGGTTCTATTTATGATCGCGGAGTATGCGTAGCCATCTTTATCGGCGGCGAGGTCATGAAAATAGGATTTCTCGATATAACCCCTGGCCGGCGTGTGGAATTCGTCGAATTTCTCGGCATCTTTCCGAGCCTCCTCGTTGACGGGCACGTACATCCTCGAAGTACATACAAGCTTTGATCCTTTATCGAGTACCGGGAAACCTATATTGATGTGATAGGCTATCAGTATGGGCTGTCTAATCCATCCCTCATTCATCACCTCATCCATTATCCTTATCGCTTTATCGCCCAGCCTCCCCTCTATACGCCTCCTCAGAACCAAGTTTGGCTCGAACACCCTCGCCTCCTTCACATCCCCCTCAATCCACATAACATATTCGTCTCCATCCCAGTCCCCGCCAAGGCTCCTAAGCTTGGCGGGTGAATACGCTATCCTACCGTGAAGTCCATGCTCCTCTCCATCGACGGTCACGGGAGCTCCAATGTGCCTGAGGCCGCAGGTTGTAAGCAGTCCTCCGAAGAACCCTCTAAGCCACCCGAATTTCTCGGGTTCGTAGAAGTTTGGGGCCACGACTCCGGTGGGGCTGACCCATCCAAGCGGTATACCCTTATATTCGGCGGAGGCTATGTCAAGACATCTATCGACGGCGATCATGAGGTTGAGTTCACCGGTTCTCATCAAGACCACCCTTACCCCCTTTTCCGCGCCCTCCTTGAGTTCGAGAAGCCTGACTCCCCCGAGCTGATCGATGCTTCCGACATATCTTAATGCCTCATCTCTCTTAAGCTCCCTGCCATACAACTTTACCATACATGTCCGTTCCCCTCAGCCAGCTAAATAGGTTGCTGAGATGCATGGATCTCGTCTAGGATTCAAATTTCCCGGGCCCTCTCTAAGCTCCGCGAAGGCTTGCCTCTAAGGGGTATCCATCTTTCATCGAATCGTCTGCTCCTAAACTAGGATTAATTACCCGTAAGTTAGATGGTTTGAGAATTACGGAATAAGGTGTCTTTCCATCGAGCTTGGACTATTCTTAAAGTTTTTATAGCGCTGATCGCGTAAAGCGCAAGAGAGAGTTAAATGGCTCGTGTGATGGGCTTCTTGGGCAGTGGTAGGAAGGATGGATATACCGTGAGAGTTTTAAATGAGGTGTTGAGGGGGGCTGGAGAATTAGAAGATGTTGAAACGGAGTTGGTGCATCTCCTCGACTACAAGTTTGGCCCATGCACAGCCTGTTATCAATGTATACGGTCGCCGGAACATCGGTGCATCCTCCCGGATGATATGGGTCATAAAGGTGGGGGAAGATTGTGGAAGAAGGTTGAAAGCGCGAATGGAATAGTCCTCGCTGCTCCAGTTCACTTCTGGACGATCGACGCATTAACCCGCCTATTCGTAGAGAGACTTTATCCCTTCACCTGGAGCGGCGAGCTGAAAGGTATCCCAGTTGTTACGATAACTGTTGCAAGTAATCAGGGCTTCCAGATAACCGCGAACGAATTACTCTGTCAGCTCGCCTTTACTCTTGGAATGAGGTATATCGGAGGGCTACCTGTACATGTAGCGTATCTTGACGAAGCCCTACCCAAGGCAAGGTATTTAGGATTAAAGCTCGGAGAAGCGGCTTTAAAAGATGAAAGGGAAGGGAGAAAAGCTCTGAGTGACGAAGAACTTTGGTTATATTATGAAGACAAGCCATGGAACGTTTTCGAGCGCTACCTTAAGGAGCTGACGATGGGGACGGGTAACCCGCAACTCTCGATAATAAAGAGAGCATTAGCCCGCGGAGTGTTTAAGAAAGATGAAGCTATAAAGCAGTTAAAGAGGGCGGATGAGGAATTTGATAAATGTATACATTACGTTAGCCTAGGGGAGCGGAGAGAAGCCATCAAAAGCCTAGTTAAGGCCACCGCGTTTTGGACCGATGCAACATACAAGGAGTTCCTAGAAGAGCAACTAATTAAAGCTCCAAAGCCGAAGACCTATCGACCTATTGACGAATACGAGTAAGGAATGCGGCTTCCAGATCATCTGGCGTCTTTACCTTTGCGAACCATTATTTCTAAGGATGCATCGCTCGCCCTTCAGGGAGCAACTCTTACAAATCATGAGAGGAAATCAGTTAACACTATACTGAATATCAGCCTCCTCTTATTCATCCCCAATCAAGTATGAGGGCGGTTAATGAGCCTCTATCTCCTTCTCGTGATCCTCCAGAGATTCATGGTCGAGTATATCAACAGGGCCCCAGCCAAGAGATCGATAGGCGCCCTGATCGAGTAGATCGCAGCTTCCTCGAGAAAACCCATGACGATTAGGAATGATGCTATTCGGGCGATCATGTAGAGGCCGAATCCGACGTTTAAGATGGTTAAGGCTCTTAAAGCCCCCCTCTCAAGGAATAGTCTAGCAAACGAGTAGCTTGTATCTTTGCTAATGTTCCTGTAATAGAGGTATGAGAATGACGCGAAAAGTATTGAAAGGATCAATCCCAAAAGCTCTGGCGTCAATAGCTCGCTCATTAATGGTCACCTCAAAGCATTGTTCAGGAATTTAAGGTAAAGGAGAATCAAGACCAGCATCCCGATGAGGAATAGCCCTCCAGATACTCTGAGGATATCGAGCCCCGTAATGCTCCATACATAGACCTGGATTGCTCCGAGAACTCCTATCATCGATGATGACAGCAGGAATCTTGAAGCTTTAATCACCGTCTTCCTCCTCAAGAATATCCTCGAAGAGGTTATGGAGCCCCTCCTCAGGAAGAGAATCGATCTCAGGGTGAGGTATATCGCTGGCATCCCAATCACAAAGAGCGCGGTCTCTCGAAAAAACATGAATAGATCGGCCAACCCTCCCTCCCTCAAGGAAAGCTGAGATCGGCAGGTAAATAATCGTTATCTTGGAATGAAGTCCGATAATTCGCATATATGGATGGTCTTTGGGTAAGTCATTGATGAGGAAGCGTATTGGTGGGCGGATGGACTCTATGAAGGCCGAGTTGAGGGGCTATAAGCTATCCTTTAATGCCTACCCGGCTGGAGAGACTCGACTTCGCCGTCCTCATTTGTTCGGACTCGGTAAGGTTATTTAAGAGGGTTGAGCTCTTACAGCAAGATGTCGGACAAAAGTTATCCAAGTCAACCGATCCCAGCCGTCGGAGCCTTCATAGTTAGAGATGGAGAGATCTTATTGATAAGGAGAGCTTATGAGCCATGCGCTGGTAAGTGGAGCATCCCTGGAGGAATCATCGAGCTCGGAGAAACCACCATAGACGCTCTTAAGCGGGAAGTCTTCGAAGAGCTTGGTGTGAGGTTGAGATCCCTAAAGTTGCTGGATGTATACGATTACATAAGTAAGGATGAGGATGGAAAAATCAGATATCATTATGTGATAATAGATTTTCTGGTGGATCTTGAGAACTTCGAGATAACGCCCTCAAACGAGATCATCGAGTACGGGTTCTTTACGAGAGATGAGATGTTGAGCATGCCCGACCTAGTTTCATCCGTTAAAGCCGTGATAGAGAGGCATCCTGAAATCTTTGAGAATAAGGGTTGATTATGGATGAATGTGTTCACGATAGGGCACTCCAATAGATCGCTTGAGGGCTTTCTAAGCCTATTGAAGGAAAGGGGAATAGAGGTGCTATACGATGTTAGAAGCTTTCCAACGAGCAGATTCGTTCCCCATTTTTCGAGGGATAGCCTGTCAAGCGCCGTTGAGGTGGTTGGGATCGAATATATCTGGGATAGAAGGCTTGGAGGGTATAGGAGGTTTGGAAGGGATGTCGAAGATCTTGGGATAGCTAGATGCTTCAAGTCTCAAGGCTTTAGAGCCTACGCCACATATCTAACGACGAACCCGCTTGCGAGGGAGGCGGTCTCAAAACTTGCTTCAATATGTAGGAGGAAGACCACCGCCATCATGTGTAAGGAGAGAATTCCTTGGAGATGTCACAGAAAGATAATCTCGGATTACATGGTGGCAAAGGGGTTTAAGGTCATCCATATAATTGATGAGGGGCGTGAGGTGATCCATAAACTATCAAAATGTGCGAGAATCATCGATGGAGAGCTGAGGTATGTTTAGAACTCCTCCCTCGAGTAGGGTACTCCTAGGGCCGCTGGAACTCCAAGCCTTTTCCTAACGCTCTCAAAGGAGAGGGATGTCAGAGTCAAGATAGTCACTATATACGGCAGCATCAGAACGAATTGAGGGGCTTGCGCGCCAAACCCCCTAACTTGCAACCTGTATTGAATGGCCTCGACCCCTCCAAATAGGTATGCGCCGAAGATGGCTCGAAGCGGGCTCCAAGTCGCTAGAATGACCAGCGCTAGGGAGATGAATCCCCTCCCGGCGGTCATCCCCTCTTGCCAGAATGGATGGAACCCTATGAATAAGTATGCGCCAGCCAGGGATGCGAACGCCCCGCCGAGCATCGAGGTTAGATACCTGGTCAAGAAGACGTTTACGCCCATGGCGTCCGCCATTCCCGGATTCTCTCCAACCGATCTTATACTTAATCCAATCCTCGTCTTGAATAGGATGAACCACATGAGCAACGATGACGCATATGAGACGTAGACGAGGATGTTGTGGGAGAAGAACGCCCTACCGATGATCGGTATATTCGAGAGGATTGGTATCGCTATCTCGGGGAGTTTCGGAGCCTCCTGTATGGTGAGAAGTGATTCTGGGATATGCGGGTTGAGTGCTCGGAGGACTCCCGCCCTTATCGTTGGATGGGTTAAGAACCCGCTCATTCCCAATCCGAAGATCGTTAAAGCCAACCCGATCACGACCTGATTCAATCTCAGGGAGACCGCCATCACCCCAAGCACCAGACCGAGGAGGATGCCGATTATGAGCGACATGAGTATCGCGGCGAGATGCCCGTAGGTCAGGGTGAATACGAATGATATAGCAGCCCCCATGATCATCATGCCCTCGATTCCGAGGTTTAGGATTCCCGATCTTTCAGCATAGATTTCTCCGAGAGATGCGAGTAGGTAGATCGTCCCTATCTGGACTGCTTCATGAAGTATGGATGCGATCCACTCAACGGGCACGTCCACCACCTCCGAAGCTAATCTCGTATCGTTTGAGGAACTCTCCCAAGATTATGAAGAGGAATATGATCCCTTGAAGGATCTGGACGGCGGCGTTGGGTATCTTTAGAGTCGCCTGAAGAGATTCCCCGGCAATAAGTAGTCCTCCGAAGAATATTCCGGCCGGAATTATAAGCCATGGATTTAACGCTGCAAGCCATGCGACGATTATCGCTGTGTATCCATAGCCGGGTGAGGCCCTAGGTCTAAGCCTGCCGATTATTCCGCTTACGATTGATAATCCTCCCAGTCCTGCGAAACCGCCCGAGAGGAATGAGCCCAGCATCAGTACTTTTGGAATGGCTATCCCAGCGTATCTCGCCGCATCTAAGTTCTCCCCAACCACCCTCAGCTCAAAGCCGAGCTTCGTGAAGCTGAATATGATGTATACAACAGCGGCTAAGATCACTGAAAGTATGAGCCCGGTGTAGGATGGATTTCCCGCCACGAAGATCAGCTTTGCATAGTCTGGAAATGGTATTGAGAGCGGGAATCCATACCCATGCGGATCTCTCCAAGGCCCATAGATTAGGTAATCGGCGAAGAGGGTTGCGATATAATTCATCATCAGGGTTGTTAAGATCTCGTTCACATTCAGCTTGGCCTTCAGGGCTGCAGGGATCAGACACCAAACTCCGCCGGCTATGAATGATGCGATGAACATCGTCGGGAGGACTAGTTGATCCGGAAGGAATCCATAATATGCGTGGGCTAAAACTACTCCCGTCGCGGCGATCATCCCCCAATAGATCTGCCCCTCGGCTCCAATGTTCCAGAAATTCATCTTAAAAGCTATAGCCAATCCCAGGGTTGCTAATATTATCGGCAACCCTCTAAGTATCGCTTGGAGTAGGAGCCGAGGAGTGATGAATACGGCTAGGATCACGCCGAAGGCTCTATACGTGTCAAGCTTCATGGCGGTGAGTATTCCCGCGACCGCCGCGAAGGCCAGCCCTATCGCTATGACCGTCGTTGCTATTGATGCCGTCCTCGAATACGTCATCCTCCTCTCAACGATTATTCCCAGAAAAGAGCGTCGGGCCATGGTCCTAGCACCTATGTGGTCTCCACCCTGACCCCTGCCATCAGTAACCCCATCTTTTCTATGTCAGCCTCCCCGGCCTTAAATTCTCCGACAATCCTCCCGTCAAACATCACATCGATTCTATCGCTGAGCATTAAGATCTCCTCCAAGTCCTCTGAAATCAAGAGTATTCCAGACCCCTTCTCCCTATATCTTAAAAGCGTCTCGCGGACGAACTCTGCCGCAGCGACATCTAAACCCTTCGTCGGATATGCTGCAACGATTAGATCTGGAATGCCGCCGACGATTCCGGATAGTTCGCGGGCTAAAACCAGTCTTTGAAGATTTCCTCCGGAGAGCGCCTTCGTTCGAGCGAATTTACTCGGAGTCACGACCCCAAATTTCTTGATGAGCTTATCAGCCATTTCATAAATCTTCTTCCAATTGATCATAACTCTATTCGAGTACGGCGGATATCGGTAAGCCTTCAGAAATAGATTGTCAACCACCCTCAGGTTTGCAACCAATCCCCATCTGAGATTCTCGGGAGGTATGTAGGCTACCCCGAGCTCCATGATCTCTCTAGGACTCCTATTCGTGGCATCTACATCATTTATCAAAACCCTTCCTTTAACGACCTTTCTTAATCCAGTGATCACCTCCGCCAACTCTATCTGACCGTTGCCAGCGATCCCGGCTATCCCGACGATCTCATTCTTCCTTATCCTCAGATTGACCCCCCTTAATGCTAGAGTCCCCTTATCGCTCATCGCGTAAACATTCTTTAACTCCAAAATCTCCCTCCCAGGCTGTATGGGCTTCCTTTGAATCGTGAATATTACAGGCCTTCCAATCATATAGTTTGCCAATTCCGCCCTATTCGTATCCGACGTGTTCTTTGTTATTACAACCTTTCCTTTTCTCATCACAGTAACCCTATCGCTGACCTGCATAGCTTCATCAAGCTTATGGGTTATGAATATGACGCCTCTGCCCTCCTCAGCCATCCTCCTGACGGCGTTAAAAAGAGCCTTGGTCTCTTGGGGAGTTAATACCGAGGTGGGCTCGTCTAGTATGAGTATCTCCGCCCTTCTGTAAAGCGCCTTAAGCACCTCGACCTGCTGCTTCTCCCCAGCGGATAGTTGCCAAACCTTCGCATCTGGATCGATCCTCCAGCCATATGAGCTTGCAAGCTCCCTTATTTCTTGTCCAAGCTTCTTCGAGTTTAGGATGAATCCCACCTCCTTCAAGCCTAGGACTATGTTCTCGATGACCGTGTGGGTTGGGATAAGCCTGAAGTTCTGGTGAACCATACCTATCCCGAGCTTTATGGCATCCCTCGGAGATCTGATCTTAACTTTCTCACCCTTAACATAGATTTCTCCCTCATCAGCCCTGTAGAGGCCGTAGAGGATGTTCATCAGGGTTGTCTTTCCAGCTCCATTCTCTCCCAGAAGGGCGTGAACCTCGCCCCTCTTTAAGTTAAAGTTAACGTGATCATTCGCTAAAACTCCCGGGAACCTCTTGACTATGCCTCTCATCTCAACCAAGAATTCTTGGGAAGGCATATCTCGTCGCCTAAAAAATCATAATGTATGCGGGATAAAATGGTGACGAGACATTCTTAACGTGGTAGCTTGCTCTCAATGTATTCTACGAACCAGTCCATGCTCCAAAGCATGTCGTGATCCGCCCGCTCCCCAGCCTTAATTCTGACGTTTCCATCCTGATCCCTTATCGGTTCGTCGAGATTTCCCTCGACGGTGAAGGGCTCGAACAGAAGCTCCTTCATCTCCTCATATCTCTGCTTGATTAAATTCCTCCACTCCTCGGGTATCACGGGATTTAACGGAGCCAGGTATACCGTGCCCTCGGGCTTTCCAGCCGTGCTCTTCTCAACAGGCCTCCTCCACCTATACGGCACATAATCTCCTATCCTAGTCCAGATGTCAACGGTTTGCCAGGTTCCCGTGGCGATCATCCTGTAAAACTCTAGGTATATTGGCCCCCAGTTCACGACCTGCCCCGTTAGATGGGCCGTTGGCCCATATTCCCGCATATCGCTGTAGTGGCTGAAGCTCCAAACTTTCCTATTCTTCTTCTGATACTCCTCCGCGACCTGCAGGGTTGTCGGGGAATCCTCAGTGAAGGCCAGTACATCCGCATTCTTCTCCTCAACCAGTGCCGTCGCCGCGGTCCTAGTCTTACCGGGGTTAAACCACTCGAATAGCCAGTCGACGTATGCCTTTATGTTCTTTCCAGTCCTCTTCTTATATGCATAATTTGCGCCCAAGACAAATGCGTTGATATGTCTAACAACCTCCGGTGTGGGATAGGCAGCAACATATCCCACCACGCCGGTCTCAGTCACGGCTCCGGCCGCGAGGCCGCAGAGATAATACAATTGATAGAATTCCGCGAAGGCTGCGCTCATATTCTCAGGGGCATTTCCAGCCGCACCACTCCTATAACCTGAGATGTGGACGAAGTATTTGTCTGGATGCTTTTCGGCGGCCTCGGCGGTTGGATCCATGTATCCGAAGCTTGTCGTTATTACGAGATCTACCCCCTTTGCTATTAGGCTTTCAATAGCCCCCGAACATTCAGCCGGTGGAACAGATTCGATATATGAGCTCTCAACATTTTTGAACCTCTCGTCAGCCCATTTTCTACCCCTGTCATGGGCATAGGTCCATCCATAGTCTCCAACCGGTCCGACATAGATGTACCCGACTTTGAGAGGCTTGGCGGCCGGAGCACCCGTGGTCACGGTCTTCGTCACAGTTTCTTTAACGGTTCTCTCAACGGTTTTGGGCGGAGCCGCAGATGTTCCCGCTAGATATCCTCCAACACCCGCCGCAACCCCTGCTACGACAGCTGTGGCCGCTATTTTCCCAGCCGTGGCTAGAGCTTTCCTCCTAGATATTTTACACCCAAAATCCCGCTCGGATCCCATACGGAAGCCCGATTTCTGGATCATATAAAACTTTCTCTCTTGAAGAATCCTCGTATAGATCTGAAAAGACGCTCGTATAACTCCTATAAAACTCAATAATCCGGGTTTCCGCCAATCCTTAAATATCCTCCACGGAAATGCTCTGCGGAATGCAGCATACATTTCGCGAATTAAGGGAGAGATTCATCGACATATTCCCGAAATTGATCGATGTCTCACTTGGGAGATTAAAGGCCGATGTTCTCATCAGGGACTGCACGCTCGTAAACGTCTTCACCGGAGAACTCCAGGATCATGTCAATATAGCCGTTAAGGAGGGGTTCATAGCATTTGTTGGAGGCGGTGTGGATGCCATTGGATCGGAGACGAAGGTCATTGATGCCAGAAACCTCTACGCCGCTCCCGGATTTATGGACGGCCACGTGCATGTTGAGAGTTCGATGGTGACTTTCTCCGAGTTCTCGAAGATAGCGTTAGTTCATGGGACAACCAGCATATTTGCCGATCCGCATGAGATTGCAAACGTTCTCGGAATAGATGGACTTAAAATGGTTCTAAATGAGATCAGGAAAATCCCATTAAGGGTGTTTATATGCGTGCCATCATGCGTGCCGGCCTCCATCCCAGAATTCGAGACCTCCGGGGCCGAGTTGTCAGCAGAAGATGTTGAAGAAGTCCTAAGCTGGCCCGAATCCATAGCCCTAGGCGAACTCATGAATTACCCGGGGGTATTGTCGAAGGATGAGAAGATGTTAGCCGAGATCAGGGCCGCGCTAAGGCTTGGGAAGGCTATCGACGGACATTCGGATGGGATAATGGGTTCGGAGCTTAACGCATATATCTCGGCCGGAGTGAGCTCGTGCCATGAGGCCACCGAAGTCGAAGAGGTGGTCGAGAGACTTAGACTCGGCATGTATTCCATGATTCGGGAGGGATCGGTGTCTAAGAATTTGAAGGAGTGTATTAGAGCTGTGACGGAGCTTGGGCTTAATGCGAGAAGGGTTATCCTCGTAACCGACGACAGGCACCCTGAAGACCTTCTAAGAGAGGGATATATGGATCACATAGTCCATAGAGCTGTCGAGGAAGGGGTTGATCCGGTAACCGCGATTCAGATGGTGACGATAAATACCGCCGAACATTTTAAGGTCGATGACCTCCTAGGCGCGGTAGGGCCCGGACGTGTCGCAGACATAGTATTGCTCTCCGATCTTGATAGGGTGAAGGTCGATACCGTTCTCGTGAATGGGGACGTCGTCGTCAGAGGTGGATCCCTCAAGATAGATGTTGGTAGAGTCGAGTATCCGAGGAGGGCGAAGGAGACCATCAGGCTTCATAAAGTCTTGACCCCTGAAGACTTTAAGATTAAGGCGGGGATCTCGGATGGGAGGGTTAAGGCTCATGTTATAGGCGTTATGGACGAATCTTGTAAGACTAGACATTTAATCGAGGAAGTTGATGTCAAGGACGGGGAGGTTGCCGCAGATCCGAAACGCGATATAGCTCTGGTAGCCGTGGTTGAACGCCATAAGGCTAGCGGAAACATCGGCAGGGGATTGTTAAAGGGGTTTGGGCTTAAGGAGGGTGCAATAGCATCGACGATAGCCCATGATAGCCATAATCTGATAGTTTTAGGGATGAACCCGATCGACATGGCCACCGCCGCAAATGAGGTTGCGAGAGTTAAAGGGGGAGTTGTAGCCGTTGCGGGGAGGAGGATCCTTGGTAGGGTGGAGCTCCCGATCGCGGGCTTAATCTCCGACGAGCCATTAGAGGTTGTGGCCGAGAAAGTTCATCATCTAAACGTGGCCTTGCGTGGTATGGGCTGTAGGCTTAAGGCGCCCTTCATGGTCCTCTCATCCCTATCGCTGTCAGTTCTACCCGAGTTGAGGATAACAGATAAAGGTCTGGTGGATTCCGTTAGATTTAGGCTGATAGACCTGTTCGTTGATTAGACGTCATGAGCCCGTTTCCGCGGATCTGGTTCCCTCCTCGGCTATCTTAACCCCAGAACTCGTTCCAATCCTATCCGCCCCAGCCTCGATGAACTTCACGGCCTGCTCAAACGTCCTTATCCCGCCGGCCGCCTTTATCTTCACCCTAGGGCTTAACGTTCTCCTCAAAAGCCTCACGTCTTCAAGCTTCGCCCCTCCGGGGCCAAAGCCCGTTGATGTCTTAACGTAGTCCGCGCCCTCCTCCTCGCATATCTTCGCCGCTAAAATCTTCTCGTCATCGGTTAGGTAGCAGCACTCGATTATCACCTTCAGGACCGCGTCCCCTATTCTCTCCCTAACCCCTCTAATATCCCTTCTAACGTATTCTAGGTCGCCCGATTTGAATGCGGAGACGTTCATGACCATATCTATCTCGGATGCTCCAAGCCTTATCGACTTTTCAGCCTCCGCGGCCTTAATCTCCATGAAGGTCGCTCCAAGCGGGAAGCCTATAGCCGAACTTATCTTGATATCCGTGCCATCAAGGAGTCTTGCCGCCAACGGGACGTAGTATGGATTTACGCAGACTGCGTAGAACCCATACCTCCTCGCCTCATTACACAGTTTAACTATATCCGATTTCGAGGCCGTGGGCTTTAATTGGGTATGATCTATCCTCCTTAAAACCTCGTCAACCTTCATCGAGGGAAATAGCCCTTAAGGAGGCTTTAACCTTTTTCAAAAAAGGAATGATCCCGCAACCGAACTTGGTAAGCTTTAAAGCTATTTGACGGATTATCTAGCGAATGCTGATGAAGCTTAAGCTTCCATACGGCGAGAAGTTTCTTGAAGTCGAGCTTCCAGAAGATACGGCGATATTGAGATCCGCTGAGGCCCCAGCGGTCAAGAACGTCGTGGAGAAGATTTCTGGTAAGCTCAAATCCTATAGGGGATTCGTGAACCAGTCTAGGAGAATTCTGATCTTGATCCCAGATAATACTAGAGCATTTCCAACGAGGATCGTTTTGCCCGCGACCTTAAACTTCATAGAAGAGTTTAATCCCGAGGCGAGGATAAGGATCCTGATAGCAACTGGGCTGCATAAACCCGTTTCACGCGATGAGGTTAAGAAGCTTGTCGGAGAAGAGATTTTCCACTCGTATGAGATCGCGAATCACTCCGCCTTCGACGGGGATCAAATATTTAGATCGGGTGAGAAAACATCCTTTGGAACTCCAATAGAAGTGAATAAACTTGTTTATGAAAGCGACCTCGTGATAGGCTTGGGGCTGATAGAACCCCACTTCTTCGCAGGCTATAGCGGCGGGAGGAAGATAATCCTTCCGGGAATTGCTGGAGAAAACGCCATATTCAGCAACCACGGCTTTAGGATGATAGCTAACCCGAGGGCTAGAACCGGGATCTTAGAGGGGAATCCGGTTCACGAGGATATGGTCGAGTTCGTGAGGAAAACGAGACTGGATCTAATAGTGAACGTAACCCTGAATAGGAGGAAGGAGGTAACGGGAGTATTCGTTGGAGATCCCGTTCAAGCCCACCTGGACGGTGTAAGATATCTCGACAAAATTGTTAAGGTAAACTTTAGGCGTGAGGCAGACATCGTGATCACAACGAATGGAGGGTATCCGCTTGATAGAGATGTTTATCAAGCTGTTAAAGGGATGGATACGGCCGCCTCGGTTGTGAGGGATGGGGGGGTGATCATAATAGCGTCTGAATGTAGGGATGGGCTTGGGGGACATGAAGAGCTCCTTAAGCTAACTATGGGAGCTGGCGGCCCGGATGATATCCTGGGGAGGATCAGGGAGAATGAGCCGGTATATGATCAATGGCAGGCTCAGATCCTGGCGAGGGCTCTCAGAAGGGCGAAGATCATTCTGATTAGCGAGCACATCTCCGAGAGGACGGCGAAGAACCTACTCTTAGAGCGTGCTAAAGATGTCGAGGAAGCGTTGGAGATGGCGTATTCGCTTCTAGGTCGGAGAAGGGCTAGAATCGCCGTCATTCCTGAAGGGCCGTATGTGATCCCGGTGAAGGGAAGAGCATCCTAGCATCTCTGTCGAATCTCTCTGATTAGAGATTAGGAGACCTCTTTGAGATGGCTAACGCTATCTCCTTAACGAGTTCGATTAATGCGAAGACCGCTAATGCCGATATCAAGCCAAGCATCCAATCTTGAATAGATGGATAGGTTATTTTAAACGGTCTGTGAAAGATTGGAATATAGAGTATGCAGAGCTGCATGAGTAATGAGGATATTATCGCGACTATCAGAAACTTATTCTTGCATATACCAACCCTGAATGCACTACATTTAAGAGATCTGAACGATAACGCTACTAGAAGCTCTATCAGGATCATGAGGGTGAAGATCCTGGTCCTAGCCCTCACCAGAGGCTCGACCTCAAGCCCCTCGACGAAGTTCACGAGTATGGCTAGGGTTGTGAGTAGGGGTATGAATGTCAGGAAGAGTATGATATCTCTTTTGGTCGCGATGCTCTCCCTAGGATCTCTTGGAGGTCTCCTCATAACATCAGGCTCAGCTGGATCAACTCCTAAGGCCATGGCGGGTAGGCCGTCCGTCGTCAGGTTAATCCATAGATATTGTAGTGCGGTGAAAGGCAGTGGAAGTCTCATGAATGATGCGAATAACGGTATTAGGATCTCGCTAATGTTGCATCCCAATAGATAGAAGAGGTATTTCTTGATATCGTCGTAGATTCTTCTACCCTCCTCGACCGCCGAGACTATGGTCGCGAAGTTGTCGTCGGATAGGATCATGTCGGAGGCCTCCTTGGCCACCTCGGTCCCCGTTATCCCCATGGCCACGCCTATGTCGGCTGACTTCAATGCTGGAGCATCATTCACCCCATCTCCGGTCATCGCGACCACATGGCCTCTCTTCTTTAGGGCTTTCACGATCTTCATCTTGTCCCTCGGTGATACTCGCGCATAGACCGTCACCTTCTCGACTATCCTCTCGAGCTCGTCATCGCTCATCGAATCCAATTCTTTTCCGGTTAAGGCCACGTCTCCATCCTTGAAGATCTTTAATTCCTTTGCAATCGCGAGGGCTGTTAGCTTGTGGTCTCCGGTTATCATCACAACCTTTATCCCCGCCTTCCTGCACAGCTCTAGGGCCTCTTTAACCTCAGGTCTGGGCGGATCTATCATCCCAACGATTCCCAGAAAGGTGAAGCCCTGCTCAATCGATTCACTGATATCCTCCGGAACCTTATCGAATACCTTGTATGCGAGTGCGAGGTTCCTCAACGCCTTGGAGGCCATCATATCGTTTACCTTCAAGATCTCCTCGACATCATCTTCCCCGAGATCTATAACCTTGCCATCGACCATCATCGTCGAGCATCTTGAGAGCACTACCTCTGGTGCTCCCTTCATGAACGCTATTATCCTGCCGTCCACCGTCCTGTGGAGGGTTGTCATCCGCTTCCTCTCCGATGAGAATGGAACCTCGTCCACCCTCGGATATGACGACTCTATCTCATCCATCAGCCCGGCCTTTCTCGACAACACCTTCAATGCACCCTCGGTCGGATCTCCCCTAACGACCCATCTACCTTCAGCCTCCTCGAGCCTCGCATCATTACATAGTAGGCATCCGAGGAGGAGGAGCTTCAACTCCTTCAATTCGAGTGGGTTTATAGAATCGCCCCTAATCCGAAACTCTCCCCTCGGCTCGTAGCCCGCTCCCGTGACGTCTATAAGCTCCTCTCCGAATTTCCTCAGGTAGATCTTTCGAACGGTCATCTCGCCCTTCGTCATCGTTCCAGTCTTGTCCGCGCAGATTACGGTGGTGCATCCAAGGGTCTCGACCGCCGGAAGCTTTCTCACAATCGCATTCTTTTGGGCCATGGCATACATCCCAATCGCCAAGGCTCCCGTGACGACGGCCGGAAGGGCCTCCGGAACCGCGGCCACCGCAAGGCTGACAGCCCAGATGGCCATCGTTAGGAGATCATACCGCCATATGAAGAGCCCTATTACCGCCACGATTATGGCGACCGATAGGCATAGGTATGCCAATATCTTTCCGATTTGGTCTGTTCTCTTCTCGAGAGGTGTCTTCTCCTCCTTAACCTCTTGAACTATCTCGGCTATCTTCCCCATCTCGGTCTTCATCCCGGTGGCTACCGCGACGGCCTTCCCCTTACCGTAGACCACAACCGTGCCGGCGTAGACCATGTTTAATCTATCGGCTAGGGGGGTATCCTCTGGAAGCGGATCCACGATCTTCGTGACCGTGGTCGACTCCCCGGTTAGGGAGGATTCATCGAGCTTTAATTCATGGGACTCGAAGATCCTCGCGTCTGCCGGAACCCTGTCTCCGGCCATGAGGACTAGGATGTCGCCCGGCACGATCTCCCTAGCCAAGATGCGCTTCTCCGTCCCTGATCGGATAACCGTGGCCTCGGGGGCTGCCAATTTTCTCAAAGCCTCTAACGCCCTTTCAGCCCTATACTCTTGGAATGCTCCGAGAACCGCGCTAGCTATGACTATGGCTATTATCAGGGCCGCGTCAAATACCTCTCCTATCATTATTGAGAGACCGGACGCTATCAACAGGATCAGTATTAGCACGTTCTTGAATTGATTCAGGAATATGCTCAGCCTCGATCTACCTTTCTCCCTCCGCAACTCGTTTGGTCCATAGAGCGCCAGCCTTCTCTTCGCTTCATCCTCATCTAATCCCTGAGGCTTTGTCTCCAATATTTTTAGAACCTCGTCAACAGCTAAAGCGTGCCAATTGATTCGATTCACTCTCATAACGAGAGGTGAGGGCCTTAATATACCTATTGCAGATCTCGATCGAGCCTCAGATCCTTCCCCTGAAATATGTTGTTAATCCGCTTTTCGAGAGATATGAGGATATGGCTGAGATTATCGTCGTGTAGATGATTACTTGAGTTACTAGATCCTGTATTATCGGCGATGCAGCTATCCCATAAGCGAGGAGTAGGCTTGAGAGGACGGCAGCCGCCAATCCCCTACCGCATATGAACGTCATGTAGATCCTATCTCTTGGGGGAATCTTTGACCTGTAGGTGATTATGAGGGTGGCGAGATATCTCATGAATATGAGGCATCCCGTCAAGGCGAGGCCGGCCAAGAATTCTTGAACCGATGGGATTGAGAAGATCATTCCTAGAAATGCGAAGAAGTATGTTCTCATCAAGAACGCTATCTGGGTATAGAACCTCCTCGAGTACGGCTTGAATGATGGTATCCTGTCCTTAATTCTCTCCGCGAGAGATGGAGCTTCAACCCTCATTCTGGGGATTATATGCCTTATGTTGGCTATAGTTAGGGCGAAGGCGAAGACTGTTAATGCCCCACTTCCACCTACTTGCTCGGTGATTCCATAGACCAAGATTACTATTGCGAGTAGGAATATGTCTCCATAAATCTTGGTCTGGAATGTGGCAATGATCTTCGATAGGGCCACGGCGAGCAGAAATCCGAGCAGGAGACTTATCATTATACATCCCATTATCTCCCTCGAAACCGTTTCAATGGTTATCGTCTGTGATGGAAGTGTTACGAGTCTCATTATCAGCATGGCTATGACGATCACTATCGCGTCCGTGAAGATGGACTCAAGGCTCAGCACATTCTTCGCCGCCTGAGAGATATTCATCCTAGGCATCAGGGATAACACCACCGCCGAGCTCGTTCCACCTACGATCGCGCCCAAAAGAGCTCCGATCAACGGGCTCCAAGAATAAATCGCGGACAACAGCGGGATCGCTATAACCATTGAGAATGAGACTCCGATGAAGGCGTAGAGAAGAGCCCTAAATGCGTCTGTAAGCCCCTTCTGGGCTGGGAAGTTTATCCCACCCTCGAAGAGAACTATCGCCAGGGTCACAGCCGCCAAGTATGGTGCTATCGCCATCAACGGATCTCTTGGAATGATCTTAAGGATTGGGCCGAACAATGATCCGAGGAAGATCATGATCAATATGTCTGGGATCCCGAATCTCGAGTGGATCTCGTCGGCTATTATCCCGATTACCAATATTATGGCTCCTAGAACAAGGGCGGCGCTTATCGAGATCATCTGCCTCGCACTTCACGTCAAGCTAGTTTCGCTCCACATTTTGGGCAGAATTTAGCCCCGCTTGGAACCTCCGCGCCGCACTTAGGGCACTTCATGGCGACCTGTAGTGGAGTTCCGCAATTCATGCAAAACTTTGCCCCAGGCGGATTAACTGTTCCACACTTCGGGCATTTTATCCCTTGAGGTTGTTGTTTAAGTGGTGATCCACAATTTTGACAGAACTTGGCTCCAGCCGGGTTCTGGAAACCGCACTTGGGGCAGGTTATCATGGGCTGCGGCTGTTGAGCCGATGTCGGCGGATAGAAGAGCGGTGGAATGACCGCTATCCCCGCTCCAACGGCCGCTCCAGGGCTCTTTGACAGGCTTTCAGCGGCCTTCTCGACGGTTTGCATTCTCAGGACCTCTGATGCGCTCACTCCTGTCTGGATGTAGAATAGTCTGTCTCTCCACTCCTTCGTCGTATCTATTCCCTCAAATTTCACGTCTATCAGCTCCAATCCTATCCGCTTGAAGGCCTCGTAGAGGGCGTTCTTAGCCATGAAGCTCGTCTCATCCAATTTGCCATACACGTCTCTGAGCGAATATTGGCTTAGGGTGTCGATCAATCTCTCATTAAAGTATCCTCTCAGGAATTCTTGGAGCTTCTCGGTGGTGAATATCCCTTGGCCTCCGACGACCTCATTAACGAATAGGTTTGGATCCTCGATCCTGAACCAGAAGCTCCCAAAGAACTTCAGCGGGGCGAGCTCCTTCGTCTGACCTCGTGCTCCGAACTTTCCTTGAAATTGCTTTAAGCTCACGAATATTATCGTCGCCCTGAATGGAACCTTATCGAATCCGGCCAGCTTCGACAACACCTTAGTCAATAGGGGTAGGTTGGCTGTGGTTAAGACGTGTCTCCCAGCCCTGAAGACGTCGTAAGCCTTACCATCTCTGAAGAAGACGGCGGCCTCATATTCATGGACTATTAGGTTATCTCCCCAAGCTATCTCCTCGACCGGATATCTCCAGACGATGTCCCCCTCCTTCGCACCAACCCACTCAATTACCTTAGGCATCCACCCTACACCTCCACCCCTCCTTATAACCCCTCTCCAATCGCCTTTGACCCGCCGCGGCAATCATGTGCCAAGCCCCCTCAAGATCTCTGACCTTCTGTTAACGAGGTCGTCAAGCTCCTCAACCTTCGCAGCTAGCCCCTCTAGAATCTTCCTCCAATCATCAGTTCCCGGCTCAAGACCCACCATCCTCTTAATGTCATTTTTAATCTCCTCGGCGCCTTGGATAAGCTTGAGATCATGTTCGAGGATCTTATCGAGCTTATCCTCCCTCACCTTAACTGCGTCGAATATTCCAGCGTATCCGGCCACAGCCCTATCTATCCTCTGAGCAACTCTGTCAAGCCTGTAGATGAGGTTATCGAGCTTATAGGAGTCTTCACCCGAGACCTTTTGAGCGACGAGCTGGCTCGCCAAACTTCTTCTAAGGGAGTCTTTCGCCGCTCTAAGCCTGTTCACGGCCTCCATCCTGACGAGCCTATCGCTCTCCCTTCTGAGCTCCTTCTCTTTATACCCCCTATATCCTGGAATATAGCTCATTATTCTCTCAAGCAATCCTCTCTCCCGCTCAACCCTCTTGAGATAGTCTTCTCCGCTCAACTCCCCTCCCTCCAGTATCTGATCAGACTTATTACCACGACAACTAATATAAGTGAGCCCAAGACGACGAGGGGATTTAATACGTTATAGGTCGTGGACGCTATCGCTATCGAGAGCGCTATCACGCCCCAAATCAGATGATAGAGGGGATCCCGGCTCCTAACCAATGCATAGACGATAGTGTATGCCCCGAGTGGGCCGAATAACCAGGCAAGGATATGCCATAGGTTGAGTGGAATTAGTCCGAGTCCATAGATTATGGAGGCGATCGCGATCGAAGCAGCTATGCATGCTAATGCTCCTCCTCCATAGTTGCGCGGCATGCGCTGACTAAGGATCTGTGCTAAATAAGTTTATTCTTAAGGCTTTAGGCATATATATTTCGGCTCTCCGCATCCATTAGATGAGCTTCGCCAAGAGCCTTATCGGAGACCTCGACTCCTCCTCGGTTAGGGTCTTAAGCTCCGAGGCGGTTATCCTCAGCTCAACTCCCCTCTTCAATAATGGAAGCGACGACGCCATCGCGGGCATCAGGGAGGTTATGAAGGGCGTGATTGTATGCATTATCGATGAGAGGATGGATCCGATGGCTAATGCCGCCAAGATCGTCCCCGTAGCCGTTAAAATCTCTACAACCCTAGTCTCAAGCTTTAGTGGATGCTCGGCTAGGATGACCCTCCCATCGGATCCGTCGAGAAATGCCTCATAGCTCCTACTCTTATACGAATATTTTAGGTGATAAATTGGATAGTGGACTAAGCCCCTGTAATCAAGCCTGAGATCCTCGAACACCACTCGATCGAGGTCGCTGCATTGCTCATGGAGTTCATCCATGAGCTTTCGTTTAAGAATCTCTTCTGCAAGCCTCCTTGAGCGATTCTCATCAAACTCAGGCTCATGATATCCCTCAAAATACTCGAGCTCCCTCTTGAAGAACCTCTTACCCCTGATGGGGAACGGGTAATCCTCTAAGAGTTCTTGGAAGCTCGCTGAGGCGACGACACCTCCATGATGACAGACATACGCCTCCGTCTCCCTCTCACCGCATATTCCAACCGCCCTACCCCTCATATAATAGAAGTAGACCGGGACGTAGTGCAGCTTCTGATCCAAGAGCGATGAGTTGAGCTCTATGTCCATCGGTATCCCAAACTGTCTCTTCAAGAATCCTAATAGGATTCGGTAAGGCTCATCTTTAATCACTGGAAAATAGTAGTGATCTTCCCGAGCCCTCTCCCCGAAGACGAGTCCGCAGTATGGGCATGTGATGGTCTTGACGGTCTCGGGAAACTCGAAGACCGCCCCACAACCTGGGCAGGTTACCTTCATCCCCTCTCAATCCTCACATCTGAGACAAATCTCCTTCCGAGAAGGTATCCGAGAGATATGGAGGCGATTAGGATGAATATTCCTAGACTCGTGGTCTTATGTAGGAGGAGGTATCCTGAGAGGCCTCCGAGGATCGTCGAGGAAATCATTCCGAGGATATAGATAGCTCTTCTGAAGGCTCTTATAGGCTCGGCGAAGACCAAGGATCTGCCGCTCCAGCCATCATGTTGCGCGAAGTATAGTCCTCCACCATATCTGTAGGTTATTGTCCATATGGGGAGAAATACTAGATTTGGCTTCGTCATCGATTTAACCTCGGCTGAGAAGAATATTATGTCGCTCACTCTCCCCTCCCACTCCTCCCTAACCAAATCTATCGAACGATCTCTTATCGACGCCTCCGCCTCAGCTCTATCATACTCTAGGTTTAGGATTGGGAGCTTTATCTCCCTCCACCTATCCGTGGGGATCTCCGATAGCTTAATCGATTCGGGTCTCTCATCCAGATATCTCTCGACCAATTCTCTTAATCCTAGATGCTTTACTTGCCTCCTCGCCACTATATCGACCCACAATACCCTACTGAAGCTCTCCCTAACCCTCCTCACCCTCACCTGCTTTCCATAATATTCTCTCTTCCTATAGATTATCTCGCCCTCCAGCTCAACCCTACTGAGCCAGAATGGAATATATGATCCCTCTATCGAGACCGGTCTGATCTTCGAGGCTATAGACTTCAGATCTACGTCGGTGTTCACCCTTCTCCAAAACTCCTCCCACACCCTTCCCTCCCCAACGCTTGGAACTAGGTATAGGTCCTCCTCGCTCAGGATTCCACTGATTATGTTCGGAGCCCCACAGTACTCGCATATGGCGACTATCGTCTCCGGCGTTACCTTTAAAGTCGCGCCGCAATTCATACACCTATATTCGTGGTATTCCGCGTCGGACATCACCTCTTGAGTTTTCCCCGCTCAGATATTAGGGTTAAAAGCTCATGAGGTCGGTGATATAATCATGGTCTTGAGGGTTGAGTCTTATGGGTTTGGGAGGATAAGGATTAATGGAAAAACCTATCACGAGGACCTAATAATCCTCCCAAATAAGGTGCTTGAATCTTGGAGGAGGGCTAAGGGCCACGAGCTCAGACTCGACGACCTGCGAGATGTCCTAGAAGCTGATATAGACTGCCTGATTATAGGGACCGGATACTATGGGATGGTGAGGGTCTTGGATGAGGTGATTGAGTACTTTAAGGAGAGGGGGGTCGAGGTCGTCATAAAGCCTTCGAGAGAGGCGTGCGAAACCTATAATGAGCGGGTCGACGCTGGGAGGAGGGTGGCCTTAGCTCTTCACCTAACCTGCTAGATTCCGAGGAATTTTTCGCAATTACGACGTAATGTCTTCGAGATCTGTTGAAAGATTAATAAGTAGGGCTAAGAACTGTGAGCAAAGATGTCGGTCTACGACTTCGAGGCGCTGGAGGAGAGGAGGAATAGGTTCCTGAACAAGGTCAAGGACTTAGGCTTATACGGGCAGTTCGATGAGGAGCGTTGGGAGAGGCTTAAGGAGTTCGTGTATAATCCCATGCCCCTGAACGTGGATGTAGTGATCGACGACTGCACCCTTAGGGAGGGGCTGCAGATGGCCGGACTCCTGACGCCGAGGCCTGAGGAGTATCTCAAGATAGCGTTAATGTTGAGGGAGATCGGGGTTGAGAGGCTTGAGGTGATGATCTATGCCAAGTCTGATAGGGAGGCGGTGAAGCTCATGATGGATCATGGGCTAGGAGATATGCTCGCGGCGTGGTGTAGGGCGAATAGAGGCGATTTAGATCAAGCAATTAAGATGGACTTCAAGCAGGTTGGGATCTCACATCCAGTCTCATACATCCACTCATCCAAGTGGCCGAACCTAAAGCTGAAAGACTTCGTTGAGAGGGTTGTTGACGCCGTGACCTACGCCGTCGATCATGGCTTAAGGGTTTTCGTCCATGGAGAGGATAGCACGAGGGCGGACTGGGAATTCGAGAAGCTATTCATAGATGCTGTGGCCGAGGCTGGAGCCGAGGTGTATAGGATCTGCGATACGGTTGGATGCGGGCTCTCAGACCCTCTCGCACCCCTCCCGAACGGTATTCCGGCCAAGGTTAGGCGCATCAGGAGGGAAACCAAGATCCCATATATCGAGATCCACGCCCACGACGATCTCGGAAACGCTGTCGAGAACACGATGGCGACGATAAGGGCGGCGTCAGGACTATATGACAAGGTCTATGTGAGCACAACGTTCCTAGGCTTGGGAGATAGGGCTGGGAACGCTGAGACTGAGAAGGTCATCATGAACTGCTACCTACATTATAATGTTAGGAAGTGGAATCTCAAGCCTCTCCGAGATCTCGCCGTATACATCGCCTCATCGCTCGGATACCATCTGCCCGTGAATAAGGCCATCGTCGGGGACTCGGTCTTCGCCCACGAATCTGGAATACATCTCCACGGGATCTCCATGCTCCCCCTAACCTATGAGCCATTCCCACCCGAGCTCGTGGGCCAGAGGAGGTCGATAGTCATCGGGAAGAGGTCTGGGAAGCATGGGATCAAGCTCAAGCTCGAGCAGGTGCTGGGTAGGAAAGTTAGCAACGATGATCCCAGGCTCCTAAACCTGATCGAGATGATAAACTATGAGTTCTCGGCTAGGGATAGGAGGTATCCGATGGGGGAGGAGGAGTTTAAGATGTTCGCGAGGAGGGCTGGATTCGAGGTCTAGGTGAGGACCTTATGGGGGAGACTATCCTCAAGAAGATTCTGAGGGGGGCGGATTAATCGGGCATGTGAAAGAGTTTGGGAGGCTTCCATGATAAAACTAAATTCTTGGGCTCATCGGATATGATCATGGCCCTAGAGGGGTTGATGTGCTGATGAAGAAGGCTGCTTTAATCAGGGGAGATGGAGTTGGACCTGAACTCACCGAGGCTACCCTAAGGGTTCTGGAGGCCGTTGGAACCGAGGTTGAGCTTATCCCGGTCGACGCCGGATATGAGTGGTGGAGGAGACATGGTGGAGATAGCTTGATACCGAGGGAGACTTGGGAGATATTGGAGCAGGTCGACGCCGTCTTGAAGGCTCCCGCCACGACCCCACCCGAGCCCGGAGCGCCTAAGAGCGTGGCCGTGAGCATTAGGCAGAGATTCGATCTTTATGCAAATATCAGGCCGATAAGGACGATCGGTGGGTTGAAGGGGAGGCTTGGGCCTGTAGACTTCATCTGCGTGAGGGAGGCCACGGAGGGATTGTATAGCGGGATAGAGCATAGGATAACCCCGGATGTCGCGGTAGCCTTTAGGAAGATCACGAGGAGGCAGTCTAGGAGGGTTGCGAGGAAGGCGTTCGAACTAGCGAGGGAGAAAGGCTGGAGGAGGATCGTGGTCGTGACTAAGCGGAATATCATGAGGGAGTGCGATGGAATATTCATCGAAGAGGTTGAGAAGGTCTCAAGAGACTTCCCGGGGATGACCTATGAGGAATATTACATCGACAACATGGCCCAGCAGCTCGTGAAGAATCCTCAGAGATTCAATCAATCGATAATTCTCGGAACAAATCTCTTCATGGATATAATCAGTGAGGAGGCGGCCGCCCTCGTCGCCAGCATAGGATTGGTTTATTCAGCGAATTTGGGGGATGACTACGCCATGTTTGAGCCAGCCCACGGAAGCGCTCCAAAGTATAAGGGATTGAACAAGGTCAATCCAACGGCCATGATCCTATCAGCCGCATGGATGCTCGGATACCTTGGAGAGAAGGAGAGGATGGATGCGATATTCAAGGCGGTTGAAGAGGTTATAGCCGAGGGGAGGAAGGTGACATACGATCTGGGTGGAGACGCGAAGACCTCTGAGATGGCTGAGGCGATTGCCGAGAGGGCTGCGAAGATCCTTGAGGAATGATCCGTCCTAAAGACTTTGGCCAAGAAGACTTAAAGTTTATAGTTTGTTCACGACGACATTCTTTGTAAATTGAGCTATGAGTCGCGAGATCCGGGTTAGGACCGGGGTCCCTGGACTCGACGAACTCCTTAGAGGAGGGGTCTTAGGAGGGTCGACCACGCTCCTTATAGGCCCTGTAGGGAGCCTGAAGTCCTATCTTGGCCAACAGTTCGTAAGGGAGGGGTTGAGGAGGGGTGAGAGATGCGCCTACATAAACACCGTTCAAAGCTTGAATAAGCTTAGCTATCAGATGAAGGCCACCCTCAAATTCGATCCAAAGCCCTATGTTGAGGAGGGGAGGCTCATCCTCTCCGATATGCACAAAATTTTCGTTGAGAAGGCGTTGAGGAAGATGGAGATAAGGGATCTTGAGAGGATCGAGGGAAAGATCGCTAAGATGTTTAAGATGGTTAGAGGTGGTAGGGGGCTCCTACATAGCTTAACCCCATTCTTCTACATGCTTGAGGATGAGAAGGCCGTTCCAAGATTCGTCCAGGTCCTTAAGGCAATAGCCGGAGCCTATGGAGTAACTCTACTAATCACGTTGGATGAAGGTGCTCAGAATAGATATCTCGAAGAGGGGATTAAATCCTTCTGCGACTACGTTTTGGCCACGAACGTCTCTGAGGGCGGGATGAGGGGATTGAGGGTTGTGAAGTCTCTGACCAAGCATGATCTCGAATGGCATGAGATATCGTTCGTGGAGGATGGGGTGAGGATTCAGATAGGATGATCTCATTCAAGATAGGTCTCCACACTCGCATAGAGCCTCGTGAATTAGATCGTAGAGCGCCGGCATCCCCTCACCGGTCTTTGCCGAGACCTTAACGATCCTCATGGACCTCAATAGGTCCTCGACTAGGCTCATATACTCCATCGCTAGATCGGCTATCAATCCCTCCTCCCTCGCTAAGGACTCCTTCAACGTGCTTGGATCCATTAGAAGCCTTTCCAAATCTCCTCTGAAGACGTCCACCTTGTTTATCACGGGGACGGTTGGCGTGCTTAACCTAAGCCACGTTATCAGGGCCATCGAGAGGCTTATAGCGAGGCCGCTTGGATTCGAGGCTAGGGATGGATCCGAGATATAGACGGTTATCGATGGAGAGTTCTTCGAGATCGTCTCGCTCAGCCTCGGCCCCATCGGCCTGAATAGGAATAACTCCATCTGCCCTGGGGTATCTATCAATCTTAGATCCGCGTCGAGGGAAGCTATATTCTCGGCTATCGACTCTATGTTTTCATCCATTATCTCAGACGCTTTAACCATCGCTCCATTCGGCCCCAATCCCTCCTCCCGCATCAATCTATCGACGGTGACGAGTTCCCTCACGTCATAGTCGGGTGCATAGGGTAGGTCTAAGACCCCCGGATCTAGGTTCACGTATGCTATACTCATCGCCAGCTCCCGTTCGCTCCACTCACCGAAGGTCTTAGTTAGGCTCGTTTTCCCGCATCCAGCAGGCCCTATGAAGATCACATTTAATCCTCTGATCATCCTAGAAGAGGATCTTAGATTCCCTATTTAGCCCTCAACCTCGACTCTAATCCTCTCGCCCTGCTTAACCCCCTTAAGCTCGTCGAGCCCCTCGACTATCTCTCCGAGGGGTTTGACCCTGCTTATGGCCCTAGGCTCTCCACGCCTGCTGACCGGGGTTGGGCCGAAGAAGATGCATAGCGAGTTTCCCTCAGGCCAATACGCCATCTCCCCAACCCTCATCACCACCCTCTCACCCCTCAACCCGAGATCAAATGGGAGTTCGAAGTAGATCTCATCGCCCCATCTATTCGCTATGGATTCGAATGGGGAGTTCTTCGACAGCTCCTCAGCCACTTTCTCATCCTCGACTACTCCGACCACCTCGACCCCGCCGCTGAACCTGAATCTCACACGCTTATTCATGTCGAGGGGATGTCAAGATCATAAATTAAGTTATGTGCCTAGGATGAAATCTACTATAGCTGAGTTGAATCTCTCCGGAACCTCAACGTGCGGCGAGTGGCCAGCTCCCCTGAAGATCATAAGCTTGCTGTTCTTGAGAACTCTATGCAGTCTATAGCCATATTCCGGTGGAACTAATCTATCCATAGACCCCCACACTATCAGGGTCGGGTGAGCGACCTCTGAGAACCTCTCCATATCTCTCCTGGCGCCGAGGAACTTTAGGCAGCACCGGTATGCGTGCCGGAGTCTCGGATCCTCATGATATAGCTTCAAGGAGCGTTTGAGAAGATCCTCATCCACGATTCTGCGCTCTCCGACTATGAAATCCTCATAGAATTTGATGAGTTTGTCGAGGGTCCAGTCCTCGCCCATGCTCCTCTCAATTATCTCGGCCGCCTCATCCCCTATCCCGGCGACATCAACCAAGATTAGCCGATCAACGATTTCGGGGCTGCTTAAAGCGGTCTCTAGGGCTATTAATCCCCCCATCGAGTGCCCCACCAAGCTGACCTTCTGATAATTCATCGAGTTCACGAAGGTCGAGATGAAGTCGGAGTAGTATCTCGGCGTATAGGTTATCAGGGGTTTATCCGAGAACCCGAATCCCGGGAGATCCAAGGCTATCACGTGGAGCCTCTCCGATAATGGTATGAGGTTGTTCACCCAGCTCTCTATAGATCCTCCCAGCCCGTGGATGAGTAGGATCGCTGGTTTACTCCTATCTCCGGCCTCGGCGACCCTTATCTTCAATCCGCCGACCAAGGTGTATCTCTGAAGTCCGTCAAAACGCATTGGTTAACCGTCGGGAAAGCCTGTTTAAAGCTTTTATCCAATAGGCTCGATGAACTCGCCGTGGAGGATTCGAGGAGGGAACTCTTAGAGGGGCTTAGGAGGGAGGTTGAGAGCTGCAGGAGGTGCCCGCTCTGGAAGACCAGGAAGAAGCCTGTCTTCGGAGAGGGGCCTGTCGACGCCGAGATAATGCTGATAGGGCTTGGACCCGGCTATCACGAAAATATCGAGGGCAGGCCGTTTGTTGGGGCTGCGGGAAAGCTGCTCGATAAGCTTCTAGAACTCGCCGGGATCGACAGGGCGGAAGTCTACATAACGAATGTCATGAAATGCTATCTTCCGGAGAATAGGGCGAGCGAGGATGAGATCGAGGCGTGCACCCCATATCTCGATAAGCAGATCGAGATCATCCAGCCGAGGATCATAGTGGCGTTAGGAAACGTTGCGACGGAATACCTGTTCAAGAAGTTTGGGCTGAAGCGTCAAAGCATGGGCAAGATCCACGGAAAGATCTATAGGATATCTAGCCTGATTTTACAGGCCGAGATAATCCCAATGTATCATCCGGCCTCGGCGCTGAGAAATCCCCCGCTAAGAAGCGTGTTGATGGAGGATTGGAGGAGGCTTGGTGAGCATCTTAGAGAAAGGTCGCGATAACATTTTTAAATCCCCTGACCAAGATTCAAGATGGCCCCGGTAGCTCAGAGGGGAGAGCGCCCGGCTGAAGACGATCTGGAAGAGACCGGGATGTCGTGGGTTCAAGTCCCACCCGGGGCACATCACCTCGCCTTCTCTACGAATTCCTCGGTGACCCTCAACAACTCATCTATATCCTCTAGTCTATGGGATGCCGAGATGAAGAAGTGTTGCATGTCTTGAACCATCGCCACGATCCCGTTGTCGAGTAGGTGGTTGAAGTATGAGCGGGCTAGGCTTAAATCCCTCTTCTGCTGCGCGGTCCTCGAATCCCTCGGCCTCAGCGGAGTGAAGTGGATCGTGAGGAGGGAGCCGATTCCGGTTACATGAGCGTTGAACCTCCTCTCATCGAATGCTTGCTGCAGCTCATTTCTAGCCCTCTCACCCAACCCATTTATGTGATCATAGATCTCAGGTCTTCTCTGAAGCTCGCTCAGCAGGGTGTATCCGGCTCTCGTGGTTATCGGGTTTGCGGCGAAGGTTCCTCCCTGAAACGCCCTCCTATGCGGATCCCTATACCTAAGCTGATCCAGAAGCTCCATGACATCTCTCCTCCCACCAAATCCTCCGACCGGAAACTCTCCACCTCCGAGGATCTTCCCGAAGACCGTTAGATCGGGTTTAACCCCATAGATCTCCTGAGCCCCTCCGGGGGATAGCCTGAAGCCCGTTATCACCTCATCGAAGATTAGCAGGGCGTCGAGCTCATCGCATAATTCTCTAAGGCCCTTCAGGAACTCCGGATCGGATGGGATGAAGCCTCCCGCGCCCAAGACTGGTTCAACTATTATCGCCGCCAACTCCAATCCTTTAACGATCTCACGAACCCCATCTAAGTCGTTGTATGGTAGGATCACCGTGTCCTTCAACGCCCCATCGGTTATCCCCAAGCTTCCGGGGAGCTCGTATGGTGGGGAGACCGCTATATGTAATGCGTCGTAGCCTCCATGCCATCCTCCCTCAAACTTCCCGATCAACCTTCTTCCTGTATATGCCCGCGCGAGCCTGATCGAGTACATGGCGGCCTCGGTTCCGCTGTTCGTGAACCTGAATAGTTCGACGCTCTCAACCATCTCGCTAACCTTTTTCGCCAATTTCACCTCCCATTCGTGTGAGAAGCCGGCGTGGGGGAGGAGGTCGAGCTGATCCTTAACGGCCTCTATCACCGGAAGATATCTATGGCCCATTAGTAGCGCGCCATGGCCCATCCAATAATCCGTGTAAGCGTTTCCATCTACATCCCAAACTCTCCGCCCCTCAGCCCTCGACACATAGAATGGATATGGCTCGAAGAATCTTATCGCATAGGATACCCCGCCTGGAAGATATTTCCTCGCCTCCTCAAACAGTTTCTTAGAC
>Ga0190310_1000104_pt1 | contig 31402 bp, 36 predicted proteins | sample 48700778_MG_FD_165059 | JGI IMG/M metagenome (GOLD analysis project Ga0190310, IMG submission 165059) | Hydrothermal vent sediment bacterial communities from Southern Trench, Guaymas Basin, Mexico - 4870-07-7-8_MG | ecosystem: Environmental > Aquatic > Marine > Hydrothermal vents > Sediment ... | reverse complement strand
TAACTTACGAACCAGAGCATAAAATATTCGGGTGGCATAGACACACTATCAGTGGAACAGATGCTAAAGTTCATTGGTTAGCTCCTGCCAGAGCAGTAGAAGGGGTACGTAAAGATGAAGTATGGGCAGTTATAGAAAGAACTATAAATGGAGCGACAGTAAGCTATCTTGAGTATATGACTGAAGGCTTATCTGACGAAGATGATATTGAAGATTCTTTCTTCGTGGACTCGGGTGTAACAGAAACAGGGGACGCTTTTACAGTAGTAAATGGGCTTAGCCATCTTGAAGGAGAAACAGTCGCCGTCCTCGGAGATGGCGTAGTACAAGATTCTAAGGTGGTGTCCAGTGGGTCGATAACTTTAGATACAGCAGTGGATAAAGTACACGTTGGACTTCCTTACGAGAGTAGTATTGTTACTCTGCCCATAGAGGGTGGTAATCCTTTAGGTACTTCACAGGGACTTATAAAAAGAATAAGAAGAGTTGCGTTACGTTTGGACAGATCGTCAAATTTTAAATTAGGAGATGTTAATGATTTGTTAGACGAGTATTCTTTTAGTTCCTCCGATTTATTTACAGGTGACACTGAACCAACGCCTTTTACTGGCAGCTTTGATAGACAGTCAAAAATGAAAATCGTCCATGATAGTCCTTTACCTTTCAATTTGTTAGCGATTATGTATGAGGCTAAAACATCATGATAACTTATCAAGAAGAAAATTGGACGGATGTTGTTGAGGAGATGGAACCTATTTTTAAGATACAATGGGAAGAAGTGGGACTTAATGCTACCAGTGAGAAAGGTATACATTTAAATCCGCAGTGGGAAACCTATGAAATTTTAGAAAGTAAAAACATGTTGCACGTGGTTACGGTAAGAAAAGACAAAAAATTAATAGGTCATTATGTGTCAGTGATAGCTCCTCATTTACACAGTAAAGATATTTTAGTAGCTCAGAATGATTTTCTCTATGTTAGCAAAGAACACCGGAAAGGTCTGGTAGGATACAAACTCATTAAATTCGCGGTAGAAAAGTTGAAAGCAAGAGTACATATTATTTTGTTGAGCATGAATGCCCAACATGCTTTTCTACCTTTAACGAATAAATTAGGATTTAAGCTCACAGATTATAACGTAATGTTGGAGGTGTAATATGGGCGTCGGGTTAGCTGTTGCAGCAGTAGCTCTTTCAGCAGGGTCAGCGTACATGTCGTATAAAGGGCAGAAAGACCAAGCTGATGCGCAGAGAAGAGAAGCTCGTAAACAAGCGGAAAGAGCACAAGAACGTGAAGCTCGTGAAAAACGGATTAGACAAGAACAGATAGATTATGAGTCCGCACTTGCTATGGAACGTGCTGAGTGGGAAACAGATATTAGTTTAGAAAAAGCAGAGTTTACAAGTGAACGAATACAAGAAGAAGCTGATATGGTAAAAGCTGCACAGATAGCTGGCTACGCTGCTTCAGGATTATCTCTTTCCGAAGGCTCACCTTTAGTGGTTATGGCGAGAACTTCTAAGATATCCGAGACTGAAAAAGAATCAGTAATGCGTGGGCATGATATTTTTTCTGAAGCTCGTATGAAAGAAGCGGAAGAAGTTAAGAAAGGCGGCGAAGCTACTTACGAATGGTTCAGAGAGAGATTACACGCCGAAACTGGGTATGAAGTTGAGAGTAGATTGGCTGAAGCGAGTATGTATAAAAAGAAAGCATCAGGTGCTCAGTATGGCGGGTATCTTTCAGTAGGGTCGAGTTTGTTAAGTGCTGCGGGTTCTTTTGGCGGTGGTGGGGGTGCCCCAGGTACCACTGGTGTTGGCGGAGGTTTCGGAGGTAGTCCGTCGTTAGGCGGGTCGGGTATAACTTCGTCTGAGTGGTTCACTAAAAGTTATTAATAAATTAGATTGCCACCAGTGGCAAATCACATGGGATATGAAATGCCTAAAATACCACAGTTACCAATACAAAAAGAATCACGGATATCTAACTTCCGATTGGCTACGCCAGGAATCAAAGATATAAGAGCTACAAAAGCTCGTCCTACTCATGTGGTCAGCACGGGAGAAAACTTCCTTGCTAAGGGTTTAAAAGATATGAGTAAGGCGTTGAAAGATGTGTCCGAAGTTTTTGCTGAAAAGGAAGAAGTTACTCGTGTAGCCGAGTCTCAAAAATTACAAATGAAAATAAGTGAGTACTTCCGTAACGACAAAACGGAGTATTCTAAACTTGTTGGTGGACAGGCTTTAGGATTAGTAGAGAAACTTCGTGGAGCGGAACCAGATCTTAGAGAGAAGTTAATACCAGAAGGTTTGGACGCTAAGACTACCAGAGAATTGACCACATATTTTAACAGAGACTATAATAGACACGCTTTAAGCGTCGTCAATTTTTCCATAGCACAAAGTAATATAGCTGATAAAGAAGCTCGAATACACACAATACAAAATGCTCGTACAAATATCACATCTTTACAGGTTGGTGATGTGGCGGGACTCGAACAAGAAGTGAACGACACTTTAGCTTTTGAATTGGCTCGGCATCCAAATCTTACAGACGAACAGATAGAAACTAACGGAAGGTCTTTAAGAGAGGATTACACAACTTTTGCTTTAACCAAATGGGTTAGTGATAATCCTACTGGAGCAGTTGAGTTCTGGAATAAAAATCAAGTGTATATAAAAAATGCTTTGCCTAAAACATATAATATTATGGCAGGAAAAATGGAAGTAGCGAAAGATGATTCTGTTTATGATGTAGCTTTAGGCACTCTTCAAAAAATGTTTGGTGATGACGACGGGGCTGCTGCCCAATTTGTAGACGACGATGACAAGGGGACATTAGGGTTAAAACCAACACAAAGACTAAGAATGTCAGCACTTCTCTGGAGTAACAACAATTATAAACTGAATGAAGAAAAGCGTATTGAAGCTAAGAGAGAAGAAGATTATGCTGTAAGTAGCCATGATAAATTTTATAATGAAGAGACAGGGGTACTTAACACCGTTGAATCTTTAGCTGATTTGGAACAAGCGTACCGAGACGGAAGAGTCAGTTCAAGTTTTTTTGAAGTACGAAAAAACAAATTACTACTGGGCGGGGAGTTTAGTAACGTAGATTCTCAGAACTTAATGAGGGACATAAACAGCAGAAAGATAACTACGAGAGCACAAATTTTAGATGCGATAGCAGGTACAAGTGCTAAACCTGAACCTTTCTACAATGAAATGAGTAAACTTCAAAGTCAGATCGACAAAGGTTACACAACAAATTGGTTTGATGTAGTGGAAAAAAGATATATTGATTTATCAAAAATTGATAAGCCAAGAGAATTACCTTCTGGTTTAGCGGAAAAAGAGTTATTAGTGGACATAACTAAACTTGGTAAGTTTAAATTAAAGTTGGAAGCTGAGGCAAGAAGATTAGGGTACGCTGCTACTGACCCACGTATTGAAGATCTTGGAGATAAAATGTTAGAGGGTGGCAGTTACACTTACGGTCGTCCGGAGTTCCGTCCAGGAAAAGCTCCTTGGAATGTTGTTTTTGAAAAGTACACAAGACGCTGGCAGTATAATCCCATCGAGTTACTGAAGGAAGGTAAGATACTACGTCTGCCCCGAGAAGCTCGGGCGGAACAATGGGCTGAGACTGCCACTGGTGGCAATCCAGAAAATAAAATAGCTATCGAACGCTTACAGGATATGGGGATTCCTATAACACCTGAGAGTATAGCACGAGCAAAGAAGATCATAGCTCAGGAAGAAGGCGGTAAATAATGTTATCTGAAAAAGGCTTACGAACTTTGAGTAACCACGAAGGCTATAAAGAATCTGTGTACAAAGATTCTGTAGGCAAAGATACTGTGGGCATAGGACACCTGCTGACTAAAGAAGATAAGAAAACAGGCAGATATAAAAACGGTATTTCTTACGAAGACGCAGTAAAGCTATTTCGCGAAGATGTAAAGATTGCTGAAAAAGAAGCAGCAAGAATTTTCCCGCATTTTAAAGAGTATTCACAAGATAGAAAAGACTCTTTTATCAATATGACTTTTAATTTAGGCGCTAACAGAGTACAGTTCCCATCAATGTTCGCAGAATTGCGAAAAGGAAAAGACACAAACTGGGATGAAGTTGGCTACCATATGTATGATAGTTTATGGCGTAAACAAGTTAAAGGTAGAGCTTTTGATCTTATAAGAATGGTTACAGGTAGACCTTATCCTGGAAAAAGGAGTAAAAATGCCAGAATACGATGATTCTTTTGAGATGATGCAAATAGAGTACGAAGAAAATAGACCTACTTTCGCTGAAACATTAATAGAACTTGCTAACAGACTCACAGATGAGGATAAAAATGCCGGAACAGAATGATTCTTTTGAGTTAATGCAGAAAGAATATAAAGAGAAGAGTTTAAAAGAAGATTCTTTTGAACGGATGCAGGCTGAATTTCGGCAACCTTGGTCACCAGAAGAAGATGCTCTCCAAGAGGACTGGCTTCTTCCGATAACTGCAGGGATAGGTATAGCATCTGCGGCGATTTTTGGTGCCACTGCTGCTGCTGTCGGTGTAGTTACAACTCTTGGTGCCGAAGCCGGAAGTTCTTATTTGGGCAAACAGGCAGGTAAAGTACATCCTTCTCTTGATTTTCCTGTGTATATGGGTACGACATTACTTTCGGCGTTTACTGTTGAAAACTGGTTGGTAAGAGGTACGATTAAAAGACTTGCGAGAACTGCGGAAAGAACTGCGGCTAAAATACCCCATAAGATATCAAATGCCCCGCATCAGTTTTGGTCTAAAGAGTTTGCTGTAGCTAAAGAGAGTGGGTGGTTATCTAAAGAATTTGTTGAAGATGCCTCTGACATAATAACTAAGATGGACATGGGGGATACAGAAGCAAGTTCAAAGATGTTACATCTTTTTGAACAAACAGCGTATGATGTTCGTCTTGAAAAAGTAGGTAAAAGATTAGAGAATTTAAAAAAAGTACCGGCTAAAACAGGTAATATAGACGAGTTACTTACCACCTTAAAGAAGAAAAAAACGTTACATACCTCTGATTATTCTAAACTTGCACGTATAGCCGAAGAAGATGCAATAAGAGACTATGCTATAAAGTTTGACAAGTTTAAAAGTAACACAGTAAATAAAGTTGCGAATGAAAAATGGCGACAGCACACTATGAAAGATATCGTCGAAACTCTACAAAAAGAAGGGGGTATTCCTTCTGGTTATAAATTTGCTTCTCCTGAATTAGCAGAGACCTTTGCAAAAAGACACCCAGGATTACTGGGTAAAGAGGGAGTCTCTGCTAATTTAGAGAAATTAGCTAAAGATTTTGGCTATGATGATATCGACAATATGGTACTCAAAATCTTTGAGACACCTAACCAAAGACAATTCAGACGTGTAGCAACTGCAGAATTAGCTTCGGAGCTTAACCGAGTATACGCTGATGAAATTTCTATACGTATAGCTTCTAAAGAAGCAGATTACCTGTTTAAATTACATGGTGATACTACAGGCTTTAAAGAAGGTCGACTACTAAAACAGAAGCATGTAGAAGCCTTAAGACGAACTGAAGATGTACTTCCTGCTAAACTTGTAATGAGAGAAGTTAAGGCTTCAAAAAAAGCAGTTACTAAACTATTGAATATCATACAGAAATCAGATAAGAAAAATGTAGGTCGTCTTAAAAAGGTATACACAAAAAGATTAGCAGAGTACCAAGCAGCGGTTAAAGTACAAAAGAAGTTAGGTCTGATTAACAACAGAATAAAAAATAGTTTTGGTTTAGGTGGAGAATACGGAGCGCAACTTGATAACCTCTTAGCTCCTTTACTTGGTACGTCTGCCCCTAAACGTGATGAACATATGTGGGCGTTCCTAACGAAAAAGTATAATGATGAAGTTTCTATCGGCGCAGACGTACTGATAAAAAAGTACAATGATTTGCTATCTTCGTTACCCTTTCAAGGTCGTACTTTTTTAGACTTAACTTATTCTCAAGCAAAGGATTTAGATGACTTTGTTAAAGTATTTAAGTTTGTTGCCAACAACGAAAAATACATAACGTACCAAGGGAAGCAGTTGTTTATAAAACACCTTGCTGCAGAGATTAATAAAAGCGCACAAACGACAATACCCAAATTAAAAATGTCACAGCCGAGAATTATAGGAGAGCAGTTAGAAGAGCTGTCAAAAGGAAAATTAGGAGCAATAGCTGCCGCAAGAGAATCTACTGCTGATGTTGCAGGTGGCTTCTTAGCTACTCTGAAAAGGATAGAACCTATATGCTACCAATTAGACGGGTTTAAAAAATTCGGTCCGGCTTGGAAGTATGTGTTTAACAACGTAATAAAGGCAGAAGTGTCTAAAGAAAGATTAGGAGCTAAGATTTTTGGCAAGTATGAGGATATTTTTAAAGCTCATGAACTTGCTACAAAAATGAAACCAAGAAAATATTGGACTGCCACCAGTGGCAAACTGGGAAAGTACCCTCTTAACAAAGAGACAGCAGTGTTAATGTACTTGAATACAAAACACGCAGATAACATGGATGCACTTCTTGAAGGGCTACAAGTATCACGGGGAGCATTAATGGGCTTTCTAAGCAAAGCATTAAATAAAGCGGACTTAAAACTTGTAGATGGCATCCTCGATACCCTTGATGAGATGTACCCTATACTGGCAAAAGTACATAAAAAGAAAACAGGAGAGATTTTATTAAGACCCAAGAAAGGTCGGTACTTTCCGATTCTAAGGGATAAAAGATTTGGTAATATTAGTTCTTCTATCGACGATATTTTCTTAGACCAAGCCCCTGATTTGTTTCGGGCGGAACTTGTAGATACTTTTACTTTTGCTCGTAAAGGTGGAGTGAAAGCTTTGAAACTTGAGTTTAAAGGTCTTACTCAACATCTCGCTGATACTGTTCATTACGCCACTCATTGGGAAGCACTGAATGATATACAGCGTTTAACACGTCATGCAGATTTTAAAAAAGCAGTTGAAAGTTCTATGGGCAGCAAAATATATGAGCAATTTGATCCTTGGTTAAAAAACTTAGCTCGTCCAACTCGTACTGAACTTGATACTGTTATGGGTAAAGCAAGGAGAAATGTAACCTTTGCGGCTTTAGCTCTGAATCCTAAAATTGCTGTGAAACAGTCTTTGTCTTTTATCACAGCGATGCCTGAAATGGGGTATGGTAACTCTATGAAAGCATTAGGACAGTACATGCGGAGTCCGAAAGAGTTATCTAAAGCTATAAAAATGGCGTCTCCAGAAATGGCATTAAGGTCAAAAACATGGAACAGAGATATGATAGAAATGATGTCCGAAATTAAAGCCGTAGGACATAAAGCACAAATGATGAAGTTTGGGTACCGGATGATACATAAAGTTGATGATATAACAGCTTCTGTTACGTGGCTCGGCGGGTACAAAAGAGGGTTGGAGTTATACAAAGGTAATGCTGATATGGCTACGAATTACGCAATGAATGTTGTACGAAGTACTCAACCCGCTTCTGCCGCAAAAGATATACCGTTAATAATGCGGTCAGGAGAATCTACAAGAATGGTAGCTATATTTTATTCCTATTGGTCTATCTTTCACAACCAAGTAGGAACGATAGTAGCTAAAGGATTGTCAGGACATATGTCAAAAAGAGAAGTGATAGGAACTTTAGCGTGGATGACTATTGCTCCTGCTGTTACTCAACATCTTGCAAAAGCAGCTTGGAATGGTTTGACAGGAAGAGAACAAGAAGAAGAACACCTAAAAGAAATATCTAAAGGTACAGCATTAAATAGTGTTGGTGGGCTACCCGTATCCAGGGATATAGGAACATCTTGGTTAAGAGGATACGATTACCAGTATTCCCCAGTGTTGGCGATACCAAAAAAGATTGTAGATATGCTTGATGCTGGTAGTAAACTGTTTGACGAAGACGCTGAACTCACAAGACAAGATATGTATTTACCTTTAGAATTGCTAAGTTACGGAGTGCCGATACCTTCCAGAGCTATGATAACAGCTACTGAAGGTATCATTAGAAACATCGAGGGCGAGACAAGAGATTGGAGAGGTTTGTCTGAAGTATTTGATAAACCAGCATCCGAAAAATAATATTTATTAACTCAGATAGCCACTGGTGGCAGTCTGGAAAGGAGTAATAATGAAAACAAGAGTGCTACATTCAACGATTTTTGAGAACGAGACAATAGCGGCTTCAGGAGTTGCTACTTCTGGAGAGATAGTTGTCAATCCTGCAGAAGGATTTTTTAACCTTTATATCGAAATGACAGGAAGCGGGACGTGTAAATTTGGAGCAAGTATTCTACTTGGAGATGGTGAGTTTCTTGTTCCCGTAGACCAAACTGACATAGTTACTGGGCATACTTCAAGTTCTGGGGCGAATAGTGATGGAAAAGATTACTATTCTTTTCAAGTTGCCCTTGCTGATTCAGTTAAAATCGTAGCTACGGAAACAGGTGGGGTAGATGGAGTAGTTTTAGAAAAAGTTATTATTGGTTGGCAATAGGGGACACAATGAGTAATTTTGCTAAATGGAATACAGGCGGGATAAAATTTAGAGACATAACGGCACAGTGTACGTTTAGTTGGAGAACTGCACCGACACAGATAACGGCGGGAACATTTCCTGATAGTTTTATTGACGGAAACCCTGAGACTAAGCTGGAGTTTTATGACAATTGGACAGGAGCAGGAAATAAGACAGCACTAGACATAACTTTTCCAAAAGTTGGTGCTTTTCTGGTTATTGATGATATTGGAGTCGGGGCGCAAATAGGGGGGGATGGTAGTGCACAAAGAGTAGTAAAAGTAGACCTAAGTATTTCAGCAGACCGAGCCCCAAACTCAGTAGTTACGTATAAAAAAACAGTAATTGATGCTCATTTTTCGGAGAGATTTAGGTCCGCTTATTTCGGATTTATTCAGGGTTACGGAGATATTTGTCGTATTACTGCCTATTCTAACACAGCCGGAGACTATGCTTTTGAAATCTATAACCTTCGTGTCTTAGAAATTGTGGGGGTGTAGCCATGATAGATTTAACAAAGCTTGAACTCACGCCTCACAAGGGAACGCCTATTTCTGGTAGTGAGGAAGAAAAACTTTACATCTATAAGAACTACGGCGATGGAACTGGCATCCTCACGGACGGGAGGAATTGCTATTTCGCTTATAATGATCTGCTCAGTGTAGGTGATCTTTGCCCACCTGATGCGAAGTTTATGACAGAGGTTGAGAAGGTTGTGCTTAAAGCTTCTGCAATTTCTATGAAAGCTGCAGAAGATTTTAAAAAGACAAAGCCGGAAGCTACTGAGAAAGAAGTTGTTGACGTTTTTAAGGGGGCTATTGTTGCGGAGGTGGAAAAGAAATGACAAAAGAAGAACTGCAAGGTTTTTTTAAGGAAGCTGAATCTGACAAAATTTGTTTTGAGGGTTCTTGCCAAGATTGCAAGAAGCCTGTGTCTATGAAAGTGGATTTGGGAGAAGATGGCGCGGTTGCGACTTCTGGCGGTGCGATTTATTTTGCGGGTGCTTCAGAGAAGAAATTGTATTTGAAGTGTGATAAATGTTTTAATATGGATTCTACGCTTAGAAACTATCAGCCCTGCTTGTGTTATAGCCGGATCGTGGGATATTTAACTCCGATGTCGAGCTGGCATGACGGAAAAATTGCAGAAAAAAACCAGCGAGTTGATTTCAAAGTAGACCCTGAACAATTAAATCCGGAGTATAAAATACATAATGAACTGCTAATATCATAATAAACTATAAACTTGAAGCGGAGTAGGAAAGTATGGATGAAACCACAGCAAAAGCACTTACAGCGGGTTCGAGTAGTCTTTTAGGGGCGTTACTTGCTTGGGTAGGATTAAAAAATCAGATTAAAGATGTTAAACAAGATATTGTAATACTCCATAAAAATGTAAGATACTCGGCAACATGTGATGCTTTGAATAAAGGGCAAACAAAAAGACTTGACAGAATTGACGAAAATATAGACGTTATGGCTAAAGACATTAAAGAACTTTTAAAAGGAAAGAGAGGTAAGTAATGGAACAGAAAAAATTATACCAATCAAAAACATTTTGGACAGGAGTTGCAGCTATTACTTCAGCAGCCGCAGGTTTTTTCACAGGGACACTTCCGGCGGCTATGGCTTTGCAGACAGGGTTTACAGGATTAATTGGTGTCTTCATGCGGTCGGGGATGCTTAAGAAATGAATGATATGGAGCAAGCGTTTGAGTTATCTTTAGGTATCGAGACAATGGCGAGACATTTGCGAGAGGATATAGGTGCGCATAATCCAGGTATTTGCTGTGAGAGAAAGATACCGGTAGAATCTTTACGAATGGACACGAATATCATTAAAAATAAACTTAATTTGTTGTGCTCTTTAATGTAGGAAAAACTCAGACTGCTACCAGTGGCAGTCTGAGTTACCATTCGATTTTCTTTTTTCGTCTCTTAACTGGTGCATGAGGGTCTGAGCCTCTTCTAATTCGGTTGTTTACAATTCTTGTACAGCCTCTGCAGTATCCTGAATTATTTCTGGGTGAAAGTTTGTTTTCACAGTCCGCCATTTTACATGTTCCACCTGATTTGTGGTAGCAGGTAAAGCATAATTTAGATTGTGAATAACGAGAAACATCACCGCCACAATCCTCACAAACTCTGTTATCCAAAGCAGAGACGAGGTACGACCGAGTCATATTATTTTGAGCTTGGAGTTTTTGTTGTTCTTTTAACATGTCTGCCTCTGTTGGAAAAGGTATTGAAATAGTTTCCTCTTTTGCGTATTGGACTCGTCTACCACAAAAAGCACAAAGTCTACTGTTCTTATCTTCAAATTCTAAAGGGCATCCTGCACAAGCTGTTTTAAGTTTCATTTTTTTTACTCCGGTGTAGCGTCTCAGACTGCCACCAGTAGCAGTCTGAGTCATTTTTTTTTTACAACTCTGGTATCGTATTGTAACGGACATCCTGTACAAGCATTCGTGTTACGCACTTCCTAATTGTTGTTGTACACTTTTCAACCAACCCTTGTCTATTGATTGCATCTTGGGGACTTTACGAATTTTAGTATAGTTTTGGAAACGTATCTTCACCTCATTCCCTACAAATAGTTCTTTGTTACCCCATATTAAAGTACGTTGGTATTTAGTTGGTCCGGAACCTACTGTAAATACTCGTCCTTCTGGAGTCTCACAGCAAAACGCTCCGAAAGTTCCTTTAAGTACCCCGTCTTTAGACTTCTCTTCTATGACACTTAATACTCTGAAGCTCTCACTTGCTCTGGGTTTAAACTTTAGTAGAGTTCTAGTTTTTTTTCTTTGATACACTGCATAAGGGTGTCTTATGATTATACCTTCGTACCCCTCACTAATGAAAATAGCATAGTATCTTTGTAAATCTTCCCAATTACATACTTGACACGAGGGTACGTATCTCAGATACTCAAAATACCTATCTTTAAAAAATTCCTGTAATGTTGCAGTACGATGGTTTTGTGCTTCTGTCGAAACGATATCAAAGATATGGTACTCTATTTTTTTATGATCAGGATGTAAGTTTTTTGTCCTCCCTACAATACTTCGTATTTCACTATGCTCCATCCCGTGCTTGTACATTTCACCATCCAACTCAATCCCTCTCCACAACCCACACACTTCTTTTAGTTCTTCTTGTATGTGGGGGACACATGTTCTTATCTTGGCTCCTGAACTAAACAAAGTTGGTTCCCCGTAGTTATCTATCTTGGCTCTTAATCTGTCTCCTTCAATTTTTGGTTGTACTAAAACTGGTTTAGGAAGTTTATCAAAAAGTTTCTTCGTGAGCAAAGTTGCTAACATTATTCCTTGTCTTTTACACGCCATTATATTTCTCCTTTTATTAGACTGCCACCGGTAGCAATCTGAGTTTATTGTAAGTCATAAATTTCATCCGCAAATTCTAAACCTAATTGAATTTTAGGTATCATTCCTGCTAACGCTGCAACTGTTTTATCCTCTCTCCGAATACGTTTAACATATACGTTAGGAAATAAAGTTCTAACACTTCTTATTGATGCTCTTTTTTGAATACTTTTCTCAGTAGTAGGTTGACCTATTCGTAAACAATATGCTCTGAAGTACAGTATAAATTCTCTTTGGCGCATCCATTCTGTTTGTGTGCTATTAAAATCTATTGTAAAATATTTTGTGATGTAGTTCTTGAGTGGGTCAATCTGTTCTATCAATGCTTCCTTAGCTTTTCTTCCCCTCTCAGGCTCAATAAAAACACCTCGTTCACTAAGACGTTCAAGCCCTGTTAAATGCCATTTTATAATTCCTGCTAATCCTGTTTGTATTATCTGTCTATCTAACCCAAGTACCTCTTCAGGTGTTCCTCTAAACCCTTTATTAAATTTTATCATCATTAGTCTCTGTGCTAACGCCCCTGTATCATCAGGCAGTACAGGAGTTTTGTTCGTCATCATCATGATCTTGCACTCTAAAAGTTCCGTTACTATGTCAACTCCTTTCGCTTCGGTATCCACGTAGTCTTGACCTACGATTTTTAATAGTATGGGTACTAAAGCTTTTAATGTATTGAAATCGACTCCTCTTGCTTCCGACATCACTGCTAACTTTTTTCCAGGAAGCGTACCCAATCCAAACCTATTAGCTAACCCTGAAATAGATACCGCTGAATGGTATTGGGAACCTACGCAAGCTTGCAGTACTTTAGCTAAGATACTTTTGCCACTCCCAGGTACACCCTCAATGATTAACATCTTATGTATGTAATACGAATCAGCTAAAATATAACCGCCGTACTCCCTAATTAATTCAACTGTTTCCAAATCCTCTTCGCAAGACCCTATTAAAAAATCTATGTATTTATCCGGAGTCTCTGCGTTTGTCCATTCTTTATAAGTAACGGGTAACTCTTTATATATATAATCTTCTTTTCTTAGTGTTCTAACTGAATCTTTAGACTGCCACTGGGGGCTATCTGAAAAGATATCGGACATGATTATGCCGTAACTGCCTTCGTTGAAAGCCCATCCTTGTCCTTTAGGAAAATCAGCCATAGATAAACAAGCTTCACGGGTGATGATATTCGCGAGTTGTTCTGATTTGCTATAACTAATCTCTACTTTTAAAGGTATAGCAGCGTGGATATGGTTGTAAATAAAAGCTTTTGTTTGCGATATGTTACAACATTTCCAGATACGCCGGTCAGAAAAGTAGCACCAGAAATTACCTGTTACAGTTTTATGGTGTGAGTATATAATTTTCTGTCTTTTAAATATGTTAGCCATGTGGCGTAAGTTAGCTTCGGGGTCGTAAGTATCCTGCTGTGTCGCTTGCTCACGCTTTAAGTTTTTCCAAGCATTTTTTATTGACGCAAGAGTTATATGTTTTGTTTGCATTTTAATAGCGTTAAAAAGATAGTCTCTTGATAACTCCGTCAAATGCAAATCATACATATCTAAAATTATACTATCTATTATTTTCCGGTTGTCTCCTTTATATTCTCCTTCACTAAGCCATTCTGTTCGGTACACCAGTTCTTGTTGAACTTCATCTTGGTACACACTGTCCCCAAGAATAGCCTGATTAAGCATGAACTCAAATTCTTTTAGTATAGAGGAGTCTCTTTCTTTATTAAGCATTGCCCAATTATAAGAGATATCATAAGCATTTAAACTCTTGCGTTTGTGCTTAAAAACTTCCCCTATTATCTGATTTATAGGGTCGCCGTCATGATGCGAATAAACATACCCATTACCAAAAACAAGCGCACCAGGGATACCAGTGTTTGATTCAGGGGCTAAGTATCTGTTGCTATCAACATGAGTGTAGCCCATTGAGGATAGTATTTTTTCTGGTGATACCCTCCTACAAAATGACCCTACTTTACCAGGCAACATACGAGCAGTAGGCATTTCAGAAGATGTTAAATTCTTTTCAGGTACAAAATATGGTTGCCACCCTGGAGCTACATGTGTTTTATTTTTTTTAATGTAACTTAATCTGGGGAACTTAGGGTCTTTAAGAGTTAGAGGGTCAACCAAATCTACCCATAGAGGTTGTGCTGTAAAGATAGGTTGCGTTAAATTAAAATAGAAAGTAGCGTCAGCAGGGACGCCATTCTTTTTAATCCATACACCTATCTCACGTGGATATTGTGGCTCTTCTAACATAAAGATAATATGACATCTCAGATATGGTTTCTCTTTTATAAGAAAAGAAGAACTGAAGCATAGTGTGTAAGTTACTCGTTGAAATTCTGGAGGCAGATACTCTCTAATAAACTTATCTACTTCTTTCACTACTTGATTATACTCAAGTTTCTTTAAGTTAGGTACTTCGTATTTATCTAAATCTAACACGATATAAGATATTGGTTCTTCTTTAAAGTTCTTCAGGGTTCTATCAGTGTTTAGTATCTCTGGTCTGACTGCAGCACCAGTAACAACACAAGTATTGCTGGCAGTAAGCAAGATAGAACAAAGGTTAAACATTTCTTCAGGGGTGTTAGGTATAGTCTGCAAACCTATATCATTGTTCCAAGTTGGACCGAGATATTTACCATCGGTTTTACAATAAGGTCTGTTTTTTATACGAGAACGTACAAGAGTAATAGTAGTTTTATTCTCCATTACGACTCCTTTGATTGCCACTGGTAGCAGTCCGCCCATGTACTACTAATATTTTTTTACACACATCACATTGGTACACAATACGCATCTTATTCTTTTTTAGTACTGTCATTTTTCCGCCACAAGTATGTGTTATCATTCATCTTTTCTCCTTTCGATATGTTTTTAAAGACGCAAGTAAATTATTCTGAGTTGCTTCTTTATCTTTTAGAGCCTTAAACACTACTTCATCTATAGTGTTTCTAAATAACAAGCAGTGAACAAACACTGTTTTATCCTGTCTCTGCCGGTACAGCCTATCTATCAGTTGTAAAAATTGTTCTAAGTTCCACGTTAAACTATACCATAGAATTTGATTACCACCTAACTGCAAGTTCAACCCATGCGGGTCGCTTGCAGGATTGTATAAGAGTATAGGTATCTGTTTTAAATTCCATCTTTTTATGTACTCCTCCGATTGTTTATCAGTTGTTTGCCCATCAATAGAAGGGGCGTTAGGAAATATACTTTTTAAATCTTCTCGTTCGTATCGAAAATTATATGCTATGATACAGTTGCCTATGCCTTCAAGAATACGTGTAGTTTTGTTAGAAATATCTACCATTTCTTTTAACACTTGCAATTTTTCGTCATGAATAGCTATTGTTTTTCTTTCTTTGCCTTCTCCTGTATACATTTTTCCTTGCAAGAATTGTCTTAGTTTCATTGATAAAGCCGCTTTAGAAAACGCTTCTATCTCAGACTTTTCTAATTCTATAAAAAATGTATTCTCTAATTCATCGTATTGTTTCCTGTATTTTTTAGGCAAGTCCATTTTTATTTCGTTGTAAATAATAGGGGGCAGCGTAACATAGTCTTGCTTCCGCATATTAATCACTCTGTTTTTAATACGTTTTGACACTGCTTTTTTACTTCCTTTTCGCAGTGTGTATAGAGTGTGTGTACCTTGGGGGAGAGAAGTAAAGAACCTGTTTCTAAAACTGTAGAGAGTAGTACCCAAACTATACCCTAAATCCATAACGTACATCTGACCGAATAAATCCATCAATCCATTAGGAGCAGGTGTTCCTGTCATAGGAAATCGGTAAGTAAATCTGTCCATAAAAGGTTTGAAAGCTTTAAATCTTTGTGTTGTTGAGTGTTTCATCTTTGTCGATTCATCATAAAAAACGCAATCAAAAGGCAGCAATCTGTTCTTGTATATCGCGTTAAGATTTCTTGCCAACCAGGGTAAACCCTCATAATTTATTAGAAAGATACGAGCCTTGGAATCCATTAAGTTTTTACGCTTTACAAACTTAGACGTTCCTTTTCCTGCATTACCATGTATAATAGAAAAGTTTAAGTACTGAGTATGTTCCCATTGTGCCGCTTCTTGTCTCCAAGAATTGAACATAGCTTTTTTAGTACACACAATTAAAGCACCACGTATTAACTTACGTTTTAATAACTGGTCAACTATCGTAAGACTTATTATTGTTTTACCAAGTCCTGTTCCCAAAAATATCGCAGCATATTTTTTTTCCATAGCGGTAAATACAGCGTATTTTTGGTATTCATGCATGTCGTTATCTATTGTTAATAATTTCATAAGTACCTCTAAGTATAATATTCAGCAGGAATACCTGCACCACCGTGTACTAATTCACTTGCTAACGCCGCTGATATTTGTTCTGCGTATAGTATAGTATGACTCACTCCGTGTTCCCGCATCCAGTTAGCCGGAGATACATCTGTTACAACAGTACCTTCTAATATTCGTATACGTGGAACACTATCTAAGAAACCTTTAACAGTTACTCTATACGATATGAACCACCTTTCCATCACAACCCCCTTTCTTCTTTTAACCTCAACTCCCATGCTCTTATAAGTACGTTCACTTTACTTTTAGAGTTGACCATGTATACCCATTGATCTAACGCATTCAATCTATACGCTTCTCTTTCTTGCGCATCCGTCAAATACTTATCAGTGGCTTTGCATTCTACAAAAAAGCAATGACCCTTAACTACACAAAGTCTGTCTGGTACTGCTCTTCGCCCAGGAGAAGTAAACTTATAAGCAACGCCATTTAGCTTTTCTTTAACTTGCTTACACAAATATTTTTCTATCTCTTTCTCGTGCATAGTGTCTCCTTTACTAAGGTGTTAAGTCTATTAAATCTCCCAATACTTCTTTCAAGCATTTTTTTACTCTTAGTACGTTCAGTAATTAAATATTTAAGAAGCTTTATCACCTTTAACTTATCAAAAGTAGATAATTTTGCACAGAATAAAGCCCATTCAGAACAAACAAAAATAAGTTCTTTATGTTCTTCTTCCGTAATTTCTACTGATAAAATTAAATCCCTAAAAGTATTCATCAATTATCCTTTCGGGTCGCCACCAGTGGCAGTCTTGTAATCTTACCTATTTTTATTAATGACGCATACTGAATAATTCTGCCACAACTTCTTATGACATCTTCTATACTGTTGGGGTGAGTTAAATGTTTCTGGTACTCCACTTCTGTTATTATCTCATTTAACAAATCATCATTTGTGCTCATATTAATCCTTTCTGTACCTTTTAGATACATACCCTTCCGCTTTTAATGGAATTGTTTCCGCCCATTTTTGTTTCATACATAGATACTCACAAAAATCTTCAAGATTTCCCTCTGATTCATCGACCTCTGCTATTGCTTCATCATGTACAGAAGCTATGATTTTATATCCTGCCTGTTCTGCGCAAAGCATACCATAAACTAAAATATCTCGCGCCAGTGCTTGCACGATATTCTCAACAAGCATCCCAGGATGTGTTCCTATTCTTGCCCACGTGCTTTGTCGCACGCCCATATAGCTTATTACTGAGGACATAGGAACTTGTCTTCCTTTAACTTTAATCTCCCATGTTGCGTTGAGTTTGACTTGCGGGTATGATAACCTCCTCCCTGAGGGTAGTAGAATAAACAAATACCCGCCGGCGCATCTAAATTCTAATTGTGCAGTAGGAGTAATAAGTACCTGTGGGTCTTTTGTTTCGACAGCTTCCAAAACTTTATTGAAAACCTTTTTCCATAACTTAGGTATCAAATGGTACTTCTTACGATAAAAATTTACCCGCTCCTGTGCGCTTTTATTGTCCAATGCAACTCCATACCCTGCTGCAACACTTACTAAAGCACGATAGCCCCCGCCGTATCCCAACCCTAATACATCAGGTTTTGATTCTGTTCTCTGTTCTTTAGTTACCTCTTCGTACTTAATATTGAGCCTACTTGCAGAATACATTTTGTATTGACATACCCCTTTTTTAAAGTCATCAAGAGTTTTTTCATCTCCTGCCAACCAATGGAGCACTCTATTCTCAATGCTCGAATAATCTGCGACAATTAGTTGACTTCCTGATTCAGCAGTTATCATCGGTCTTATCAAAGCCATCGCCGTTTCGTTTACATCTGGGTATCTATCAAGAATATCTTGGTAGCTTAACAAATTGAAATCAGCTATAACTTCATCAGGATTAGCTACACTCGCTCTGGGAAGGTTATGTAATTGTACCCCCCTTCCTGCAAATCTCCCAGTATGCGCCCCATGATAGACAAGATTACCTCGTACTCTACTATCTTTTTCACACATCAACTGCATTTTATCGAACTTAGCTACACTACTATGTGCTAATTGTTTTCTTAACTCCAAAACTTCTCGGCATATAGTACGCGTATCACCCGCAAGATACTCCTCGACTGTTGCTTTAGCTAAATTGGGCATGTCAAGCCCCCTATCGTTGAGAAACTCTTTTAGTTTCTTGACTTGTTTAGGGGTTTTCACAGTGCCACCAGTGGCAGTCTGGAGTCTTTGCTCTCCTTTTAATTTAAACATCCTTAAAATTTTTCTGATCTTCTTAACACTTTCTATGTCTATCTTTACCCCACGTTCATTTTGTAGAACTGTATGCCCCCAGATGTACTGCTCCAAAGAAGACAGTTCATCAGTAGGTAATTTGTTAACCGCGTGCCTCATTGACTCAACATCTTGGACACAATAAGAATATAGGTCAGAAAAGTCTTGTGGAGCAGTATCTGGAAACCACCGACCTAACGGATTTTTTACAGTTTTATTCTGGGGTTTACAGAGCTTATTAAGTAGTCTTGTACCTTTGGCACTTTTAAGTACCGGTGAGCCTACTGCTTTACAGAATTTATCTAAGCCTAAAGGATAGCCAAAAGTAGCTGCTAAAGCTCGTGTATCCACAAATCTTTTAACGGGTAGGTCGTATTTCATCGACTTCAAAACAACATGTTCAAAATCAGCGTTGTGTGCATAAATTTTTATTTCAGGGTCATATAAACTCTTATGTAAATCTTCCGCAGTATCCCCCCGGACCCATAATTTAGTATCTTCGTCGTCAATAGCATACGCCGCACACCAAGGGTGGAAAGAGGGGTGGTTTACATACTTATACATTCCAGCTTTTTGGATATCTAAGTCACTGTACGTTTCAAAATCCAACCATAATTTAGTCATTTTTTACCTCCTTAACCTTCATAGCCATCGCCGAACTCAAATTCCAATATTCTTATTAAAGTATCCGCCATATCCGAAACCGTTGTGTCAGTCCTAAGCTCGTTACAAAAGGCGTTCCGGTATAAAATCGTTTTTGCTTCTTTTAAAGAGCCTTTTTGCTCCTCTTGGTACTCTTGTATTCTCTTAGCTGTAACCACTTTATTCCTCCTTTAGCAGTCCTTCCAAAAGAATTAGATAGTTACTAGTATCCCCTATCTAATTCGTCAATATATTCTACAGAGGGCTTTTCGGGGGTGTTATTCACCATCCCACGCACGCATACTAACTGTTTTAACATCATGCCCCATAAAGATTTCTTCGGGGTCGTGGAGTCCATTATTGCTGCCTGTCTAAAATTATAAAAACGGTCGCCGTCTGAAGTGTATTCTTCAGCTTTGGACGCCAGTACTTCTTGCGTCATTTTAATAAGATTGTCTAACAATTCTTCAAAGAAAGTTCCAGGTTGTGCCCTTTTTTCATCTTTCGCTTTTTCTGTAATTGCTTCGTCGTCAAGCACTTCTTCATATAATATTTTAGCTTCTTCGTCCGAAAGGTTTTCCCATTTTATGAACCGTTTATATCTCTCTTTTTCAGCGAACCCTTGTCTGTACGATACGCCGGTATCGTCATCAAGCCCCTCTCTATGTGTCTCGTTGTCTGACTCTTCTTCTTTTTCGGTGGTGGTTTCTTCGCCAAGACTCTGGTACCCACGGAAAGCCTCAGTCACTATCTCAATGGCGTTTTCCCAAGTTTCTCTTTTATTAGTACTAATTTCCTTTCTTTTCTTATCCACCAGTATTTTAAGTATTGAACATAACGTCTTACCCACTTCCTGTACTATTTTCTCATCCATTATACTGTCCTCCATAGGGTGTATCGGATCGCCACTCGTGGCAATCCGATAGGGTTAGAGATTAAAGAAAGTCAAATGTTTTCTTTTCCGATTTGGTCTCTTCGGGGGTTTCTACACTCTCTTCTGATTCCGCAGTGAACATACTCGCCGCTTCTTCTGCAAAATCAGAAAAAGCAGTTGTGGCTTCTGATTTTGAAGTTCCGCCGCCAAGACTATCGCCGTCTTTCGTCTTCATCACTGCTACAAGAGTAGTCGATATCCCTTTGTTTCCCTTCACATCGTAATACCAAAATTCCAGCATTGCTCGATACCATGCTCCAGAATAAATATCGTCAGGTGTCAAAGTCTCAGGGTCAACTGCTTTACCCATTACCCCAATGATATGGGGCTGCCTGAATTTATTTTTGCTGGTCAAGAAATAACATCCTTCCAACTGTTCAGCGTTCTTCAACTCTATTGTGTCCGCCGGATTGTCCCCGTCTCTTAACGGGAACCGTTTTTTAGCCATAATAATCTTGGCAATTTCTCCTGCTTTTTTAGCGTCAAATTTATCCGTAAGAGTTTGAGCATATATCTGTTTTAACTCCTCAACCCATTTGTTAACGGTAGGACTTTTTGGGAATATGCACTGCATATTCCATACGGGGATTTTTTTTGAATCGGGATCTTCTTGATTTGTTAACGTCATTTCTGGCTCAAGTATATGTACATATGACCCTCTGCACTCAGGGGATACGCATTTTTTCTTTGTAACATCAATACTGTAACCTTTGTTTTCTGCCATGTTTTTGTCTCCTTGTTATTTAAAATACTTTAAAAGTTCCGTCTGAAAATACTTCGTACCCGTACCCATCACGTTCGTTCAAATACCTCAAGTGCATCTTAATCATGTTCTCGCTACAGCCAAGCTTTACTGCTGCTTGGCGTATGGTAACCTCACCTCCTCCCAATCCTAATAACTGGTATCTTTTAGTCCCTTTTGCCGGCGGACTTGACGTTGCGCAAGCGCTGACTGACATAATTGTCGAAACAGGAGTGTCATCTGGTTCAATGACTATTCCTTTTTCTTGTTCGACTTGTTCCGCATTGCTACCAGTGGCAGTCTCCTCAGTCTCCTCGTTATCAAACTCCGCAAATTGCATACGTTGCATCACGCTCATTTGGGGAACCTCTTTTTCTTCGTCTACCAAAAGAGGCTCTGTGTTGCTCAAGGTTTTAACAGGCTCTACTTTTTTAAAATCATTTTCTATTTCCCCCTTTAATTTATATTCTGGACGCTTATCTGTCGCCAGAACAAGTGTAGGTTTTCCTGGTGGTTTTATAACCCAGTCTACAATAGCACTTTTTTCTGCTATTTTCTTACCCATTAATTTTATTGCTTGAGTAGGAGAAATAAGCTTTTTTGTGTAGGGGTCAATCGGTTTTCCTTTAACTTCCACCCCTTCCAAAAAGAGTACCGTTTCCTCTTCAGTATCTTTCCATGCCCGATCTGACCTCCCTTCAACAAGTTTATATCCTGGGATTGTTACCCCGTTCAAGGCTTCAGTTCTAATGGTCTCTTCTATGTCTTTAATCCACCCCTGTATCGCTTTAAAAGACTTTTTTAACTCCGCCATTTCAGCGATAGTCAACACCGCAAGCTTTGGGCTAACGGAGCTGCCACTGGTGGCAGTCTCAATCTTTGGCGTTTCAACTTTAGTAAACGGAGCAAAAGCACGGGCGGCATCGTTGATATTCTTCTGCGCTCTTGCTTTGCACCTTTTTACCTTGCACCACTTACACGGTGCTTCCCCTGGGTTACACGGGAAAGGGGAAGGTTTGCCCTTTTCGTGCATTTTAATAACTGGGTGCACTTTGTTGTTAAACCAATCGCCTAATTCTTTTCGGTCGAGTTCCGTCTTCCTGATTGGATTCGGTGTTCTCGGTTGGATAATAATGTTAATTACTTTTTCGGGCATGATTTTATATTCATCAAGAAGCCACCTTAAAGCCCCGACTGAGTATATTTTCAACTGATTGTTATCTTCTGCTGCTACCACTATCCCCTTTCCCATTTTTAAATCAATCGTTATAACTGTGTCTTTATTCCACAGCATCGCATCAATAGTACCCCAGCAATGTTCCGTTATTACCACTTTATGTTCAATTCGTCCACCAATGCAGGAATATTCCTGTGTTAACCCCTGAACTTCATCGACATACATCTGAACGCCGTCGACGAGTTCTTGGGTTATGGCGACTCCTTCAACAATTTGCCCCGCATAGTCGGAAGCTTGTTGTTTTTTGGTCAAGCAGTTCGCCGCTATGTCGTGGCAAATTGTCCCCTCATGAGCATATGAACTTGTCCGGTCGATAATCTTTTCTGACAAGTACAAACTCGCTGGGCATTCAATCCAGCGAGATGCTCCCGAGGGTGAGAAATACGCATGTTCCCCCATATTGTTCTCCTTTCAAAGTGTAGACTGCCACTGGTGGCAGTCTACATTTCAGTTACGGTTAATTTTGTTTTAGCCTAAAGGCATATCGTTATCGGGTTCGCCTTCGTCAAGTACGTCTTCGTCGTCTTCCAAAAAATCCTCGATCGGAGCTTCAAGTACCTCAATAACAAGATTAATGCCGCTTTTAATCAATTTGATATCTTCATCTCTCAAATTGACTCTTTCTTTGCGTACCAGTACCAGTACTTTTTCCAGGGCTACCTGTACTTTTTCAACGGGTGTTTTTGGGGCTGGTTTATCAGCCGCAATCTTCTCCTTGACTTCTTTTAACGCCGCTTTTTTCTTTTCGACTACGGTGTTAATAGCCAGTAAAGGGTCAAGCCCGTCAGCATTATCCTTGCTGATCTTGACTGCCTCTTCTACTTCTGCCCGTGTCAGATTTTCTTTGACAATTTTGTCAGCGACTTTCCGCTGCACGTCTTCGTCAAACATGGTAACCACTTTACTTTTGCCTTTCCCTTCTACTCCTTTTGTTACCAACTTCTGGAACCTATTGGCAAGTGTTACTGAAGGCAGTTTCTGAGCCAGTTTAAACGTGGCTTCATCATTGGCAATTACTTGAAGTGCGTCTTGAATAGTCTGGCGTGACCAAGTGTCTCCAAGAAACTGCGCAATGATAGACGCTCCGACACCATTATTTTTCATTCTGGTAAAACTCCGGTCGTCAACAGACAACGCCCCAGGGTCGCTGATTTTCTTCAGAAACTGGTCTTTATCCTTGCTTGCTCTAATAAGCCCTTCCAAATGTGCCTGCAACTGTAACACTGTCATGCAAAGATTCTGCGGAGACTCCCCCCAGTCATCCTTATTCTCCTGTGCGAAGATTTTCAACATTCTTTCGTCTGTGAGCTGATTCTCTGGTCTCACATTAATTTTAATTACTGAATACTCTTCGTATCCTTCCGCATTTAACGCCTTCAATGCCTGGAGTCTATGATGTCCATACGCAAGCTGGATTACACCTTCCTTTGTTTTACGGGCAAGAAGATTCTCCCAAAAACTTGTGTCCCCGATTGACTCAGCAAGTGCCGCAATTTTTGCTTTGTCATATGTATAGCTCTCGTCATTGCGGTACGGGTTGTCTTTGATATCACTCAATTTTACTTTTACGAAACTCATAATTTGCTCTCCTTAAAAACTTAAATTAAATTAAATTGTACTTAAAAAATGAATTGTACTTAAACGTTATAGATCTATAACATTCTGCGCCGTTAACCACCTCCTTTCGGATTGCTACCAGTGTCAATCTTACCCCTTTCCGGCAGCAAAGTTCCATCAATAAGTGTGTGCAGTCTGCCCACTAAAACATACGGCGGACTTTCTTCATCCAGTACTTCAAGTAATTTTTTATACACTTCATCAACAACAACTTCTGCCGCTGTTGTCGTATCCTTCCTTCTTCTAACACTCTCTTTAAAAGTCGTTCCATTTTTTATTCTCCTTTCGGATTGCTACCAGTGTCAATCCGGTTTAGATGAACTCGTCTATATAGTCAGGCTCCAAACCAAAAAACTCCTCACAAATATTATACGCCCCATCCATGTCGCCGTTATCCAGATAATACAGAAATTCCACATGGGCTTCGGATACCATGGTATCGGCTTCTTCTGCCGATGTCCCATCACGCTTCATTAATGTTTCTTTGATTGATTTTCTTTGCTCCATGATTTGTCCTCCCGTCTGAATTTGATCGATTGAATGTTATAGAACTATAACATTCTTGTTTTTTCTTAACACAACGGCAGTCAATTCCCATTGTGTTAAGAACATTATAGCATATTTCTATGCCCGTGTCAAGCTTTATTTATTTCGTCTTTATTTATTTCGTCTTTATTTATTTCGTCTTTATTTTATTTATGTCATTAACCGCCGCAGATACCCCTGCATCATAGGCGGTCATATTTGTTTTATTTACCCCACTACTCAACTCCCAGGGAGTGCGCCCGCTTAAAAGTTCACCTGCGGCAAAATTATACCCTTTTTTATACTTCTTTTCGTGTCTTTTCAGTTTGTACCTGCCTATCAATTCTTTTAACATTGCTTAATTCCCTCCTGTCGGAATTTGTTAATATTAATAATATGATAAATAAAAAATAATTAAAATAAATATGGTTCTAATATTTATTTATTTTAATTATTTTTTTAGCTGTAATGTTATATTTTCTATAACATTACAGCTAAAGGGCGTCTTTAAATTCTATGTTTTCTACAACTTTTTTACACATGGTTTTTAATCTTTTTTTTTTTAGGTTACAATGTTATATCTCTATAACATTGTAACCGTTTTGTTCAGGGGATCCATCGTATCAAACTTTGGATACTCTCCGCGTCTTCATAATCCTTTTTATAATCGGGCATTCCGTCGTTATGCACGGCAATCGCAAGGGCTTTAAAAAATTTATCTTGCGCTACTATTTTCGTTTCACTCTTGCAAGACAAAGAATCGGAAACAGTGTAAACTATGCCCCCTGTTTTGTTTTCATCCTGCCTAAAACTAATGCTGATATCTTCTAAAATTATTGTTCCTGTTAACATTTTTTACTCTCCTTTTTAAAGTTAAATTGCTATTTTATCAAACTCGCTGCTACTTGCGTCGATTCCTGCCATGTGTTTTAGCAGAGATGTCCCGTGTTTGTCAATTTCAATCTTTTGATCCGCGCTCAATTTATCCTCATTAAACAAGGTTTTTAACTGATTTACTATCAGCCCGAAATTTTCAACAATGTCAGCCGATTTTATCGGTCTAACAATGTTGTCGTATCCTTCCTTCTTAATCACGTCTCCTAAAATGATTTTTTTTCTTTTGCCATCATCTGAATTATCTGAATCAGGTGCACCACTTTCCTTTGAATCGTCTGAATCTTTTGAATCAGGTGCGTCACTTTCTTTTGAATCAGATGCGAGCTTAATCAACCCCCTTCTCAATTCCGCTTCAATATCCTTGCAGGATTGGCAGTCTTCTTTGACTGCCTTAACGTATGACGAAATCAGGTACGATGTATTGCATGATTTTATGCCCGTATCACGTACGAAACAAGATACTTGCTCGATATTTTTGTTTAGCTTGCGAAATTCGCTACGCTCAACGGCGCTCAAACCTGGGAATGACAAATTGACCATTGTCGTTATCTCCTGCTTTTTTAGCCCTTTCTTTCTACCCTTAGAGTAAATCAGTTCAATGGCATACCCGATATCTGCCATATCTTGCAGGCGGTTTGTTGAATCACCGGTCAATTTTTGCCAAACTCCCCGAGCTTGATTTAACATTTCAAGCTCATTGCTGTTGAGTACGCTTTTTAAAGTTGTTACTGGTTTTTTGTCTTCAGTCATTTTTGTTGCCCTCCTATTTAAGTAAATTTCTTAGCGCCGCAGGTTTTATGATTAGCAATTGGCTCAGATTTTCGTTAACAAGCGCTTTTTTGAGCTTGTCTTCTACACGGTGCAAATCAGCTGTTAACCGATAAATCTCCTCCCTGAGCTGTTGGTGCTGTTTTGCAAGTGTTCTACTGTTAGTGTCAGTTATGTCTTTACAAGGTTTTATTACCTTTGCCATTTTTTGTTGCCTCCTGTTTAAAGGTTAACTGTTTGTTTGTGTTTAAAACTCTCACTGTTAGGTAGAATAATAGCATGGGTAAAAATCAGTGTCAACAACTATTACGGCTAAAATAATAAATTATTTATTATTTTAGATTAAGTTATAGAAATAGAACATCTGATTCCGGACTGACACCCGATTGAGTCCGTAACACTAAGTGCTACCAGGGTATAAATTTAAGCTCCGGTTTTAGCCGAAATTAAATAAGGTCAACTTTAACACCTGGTGTTAACCCGCAAACCTGCTGTTTTAATACTCAGTGCTAACAAAATAACAGACTGTTTTATGAGATTGTGGAATGTTGGCGGTCATTCTATTAGCACCGTGTGTTAAAAGTTTGCCGGAACCGCCGATAAATGGCTGATATCCAGGGATAAATGGTGTAAGTACTTGATTTTACTAATGTTCTTAGTGTTATCAGTAGATTGCTTTTTAGTGATTATAGAGAATATTGGTGTGTAACCCCATAGGTTACGTTTTTGACTTTTTGTCAATTTCGAATCATAGAAACGACTTTTACTATGCACAACTAACAACATGAATAAAATCAGATAGTTACAAAAACGCTACTCATAACAGGCTTTTTGTGTGCGAATCCCCTTGCTTCAGACTGCCAACATCCAAACATTTACATTGCCACCGTGACAATCCTTAACACTTCATGTTGTGTACTACCTGGCATGATACTTGCAGTAAGCCCTTCACTGAATATCTGAATTGACACCAGCAGCAGTCCCATTCAATGAATATATAATAGCTATCGAATGGGGTGAGCTTAGTGGATATGTAATAGTTATCGACTGCGTAATAGCTATTGATTGGCGGGTATTCACTGGCTGCGTAGTATTCGTTAAATGAATGGCATTTAGTAAATATCAGAATAGCATTTGATGGGGCGGGCTTCAGAGGGGCATACCCCCAAACTGGATGACGTATTTATTATTATAAGGACGCATGTAGGCGGGACCTAAATTTTCAATTTAAAAAATTTTCAATTTAAAAAAGTTAGCCTCCTAAATTTTCAATTTAAAAATTTTCAATTTAAAAAGTTAGCCTCCTAAATTTTCAATTTAAAATTTTCAATTTAAAAAATTCGACTAAGAAAAATTAGCATTTTAAGTCGCCCCCGTACTGCCACTGGTGTCGATCATAGCTTACCCAATAACACTTAGTGTTAAGGACTGTCCTGGTGGCAGTCTAACTGTTCTGAGTTGGCAATCTGGTATCAGCCTACCCTCCAACCAGATTGCCACCGCACCGTATACCCCTCTAATACAACCCCAATCAGTTTGCCCATGTACTCACCCCTCTTCCAATACCTGATTGCCCCGCAGCCTGGTGGCAATCCACTCTCAAATCCAGGATTCTCCCTATGCAAGTATCGTGCCAACTATTTATTTATTATTTTGCCCTTTATTTTAACTCTTGACATTCAACCTTAAACATGGTATACTAAAGACATTATATTTTCACACGAAACGGGACTGCCACCAGTAGCAACCCAAGAAGAGAAGGAGGGAACGTGGACTTTAATTTTCTAACTGAGCCGCAACCAGACATACCAGACCAACCTAAATATGTTGGTCCGAATATAAAAGACACAGTAAAGATGACACCACGTAAGTTTGCTACTTCTGTTCTTGAGGTGTATAATCAACTCGGTGGGGCATCGTGGTTGATAACACAAGCAACGATTGATCCCAAAGCGTTCTTAGCATTGCTTGCCAAGCTCATTCCTAAGAGTGTGCAGCTTGATGATCTGGCTGATTTGAAAGTGACTCTCATTGATCAGTTCGGGGCTACTATCGCGATGGAGGCGAATACCACTACTAAAACACAACACCAAACAACCGATACTCAACATCCACAAAAGTATGATGCAGCACCTGCCATCGACCCTTCGCAATCGGAGCTTAGTCAACTTCAGATTGACACCGGTGGCAGTCAGACTCCTTCAGAGGATAATTCCTCCTCCCCTTTGAAGGGGTCATCTCCTCCACCAGAGGTGAGTATAAAGGATATATTTGAATAATGGATAATGTTATAACTATACCGCATAACTTTACACCTCGTGATTATCAGAAGGACACCTATAATGCTCTGTCTAAAGGGTATAATAGGGGCTTTGTGATATGGCACCGGAGAGCAGGTAAGGACAAGACCTTTATAAATATCCTTGCTCGTGAAGCGTTTAAGAGAGTTGGGACTTATTTCTATATCCTTCCATATTATAAACAGGCACGATTGATTATATGGGAAGGCATGGACTCTGATGGCTTTAGATTCATTGATCATTTTCCAGAGAAGCTGGTGAAGCGGAGAGAGAACCAGCAGATGGTGCTGGAGCTTATTAATGGTTCTATTATTAGAATGGTGGGGTCTGATAACATTGATTCCATTGTCGGAGCGAATCCAGTTGGAGTAATCTTTAGTGAGTTTCCACTTCATAAACCTGCTGCATGGAATTACCTCAGACCTATACTCCTCGAGAACAAAGGATGGGCGTTGTTTAACGGTACTCCCAGAGGTAGAGGGACAGCATGGAAGATGTATAACTATGCTAAGACGAACAAGAAGTGGTTTTCGGAGTTCCTTACTGTTGAGGACACCCGTAAAGGGACTGGAGAACGTGTCATTACCGACGAAGATATCGAAGCCGAACGTCAGTCTGGGATGCCAGAGGAGTTGATTCAGCAAGAGTATTATTGTAGTTTTGATGCTGGTCTTGTGGGGTCTATTGTTGGTGATTTGATGGATACCGCCAGTAAAGAGGGTAGAATAACAAACGTACCGTGGGAGCCGAATCTTAAAGTATCAACCGCTTGGGATATAGGCTTTGATGATACTAATGTAATATGGTTTACCCAGTTTGCAGGTAGAGAGATAAGGTTGATTGATTGCTATTATGCGAATAGAAAAGCAGCTCCGCACTATGTTAATGTAGTGAACAGGAAACCGTACACTTATGAAGAACACTTCTTTCCGCATGATGTAGAGGTGCATGAGTATAGTACAGGCACGACACGAAGAGAGACGTTCGAGAATCTTGGTTTACAAAACATTATTACGGTTCCTAAAACAGGATTAGCTGACAAGTACGGGCTATCAGAAGGGCATCATGCGATGCGACAGATTTTGCCTAAGTGTTGGTTCGATAGAAACAAGTGTGCTGATGGGATTGAGGGGCTTAAATCATACCGTAGAGACTGGGATGAGAAGAAAGAAAAGTTCTCAGATTCTCCTGTGCGTGATTGGTCAAAGCATTTCGCGGATGGGTTTAGACAGTTAGCCTGTGCGATGGGGTTGAGGGCTACACAAGACCAAATGCTACCTACTTATGCAGACCAGAGGTATGATGAACTCGAAGAACTTGAAGCAATTAACATGGCGTATAACCCTTTAGAGGACTATATTTAAGAATATTTAAAAATACGGGCATGAAAATAGTTCTTGACATTCCCTTTATAGTGTGGTATAATGTAGGTAATAGAAAATATAAATAGGAGGAAAAATGGATTTCGATTTTATGTCAGCAGAAGAGGAAGAAAACACCACATCTGCGTCCAAGACAGAGCAGACTGCCACTGGTAGCAATCTCACGATGGAAGAAGTAAAGAAGGAAGCGAGAAAACAGGCAGCGAGCCCCAAGGGTTTGGACATAGAGGCTTTTCAAAGAAAGTATAAAATACATATTATGAACGTCGACGAGTTACTCAAGGATTAATATGAAAGCTACTGAAACATACATAGAAACACTCGTGACTCAGGCTCAATTTCTTAAAACTGACAGAGGGAATTTCGATTCTCATTGGCAGGAGATAGCAGAAGTGATGTATCCTGAGCACGCAAATTTCACTTTTACTGCTGCTCCTGGCGAAAAGAGAAATTCTAAAGTGTTTGATTCAGTTCCAATACATGCCAATCAACTTCTGGCTTCTGGGCTATTCTCTTTGTTGACAAGTTCAGCGAGTCCCTGGTTTCATATAGCTCCTGTTGATGCGACACTGACGAATGTGAGAGAAATATCTTTATATCTTAGCGCGGTCTCTAAGATAATGTACCATGAGATAAATAATCCTATTGCCGGTTTTTCATCGGCAGTACATGAAGGATATCTTGAGTACGGAGCTTTTGGTAATCTGACTATTTTAGTAGAAGAGCATTTAAAACAGTCAGCCTTGCGTTTTTTGTCTCTCCCTTTGTACGAGTGTTATTTTGTTGAGAATGCTGAAGGAATAGTTGATACTCTTTACAGAGAGTACACTCGTACAGCAGGGTTTTTGATGCGTAAGTTTGGAGTAGATAATCTTTCTGGGAAGGTTAAGAAATTAATTGCTGATGATAAGCTTGACACCAAAGTGAAGAGTATCCAAGTTATTCTGCCAAGAGATTTAGTGAATCATTATTCTTTGAAGTCAACAGATTTACCTTTTGCATCTCTGTATATAGATGTAGAGAATAAACACTTGATGCAGGAAAGCGGTTTTCATGAATTACCTTTTATGGCATCGAGATTTTATAAATCAACACACGAAACATATGGACGTGGATGCGGTTCGACAGCGTTACCAGACACCAAAATGTTAATGAGAGTAGCTCAAGTTACTATAAGAGCAGCACAGAAGACGGTTGATCCCCCTATCATTTTACCTGATAGTGGGTTTTTGCGTCCGTTAAGAACTACACCTGGAGGACTTAATTACTACCAGCGTGGACGGTTAAATTCTAAGAGAGATATTGACATTCTGCCTACCGGAAATCCTGGATTAGGGGTAGAATACTCTAAATTATTGCATGAGAAGATAAGAGAAATATTCTTTGTCAACCAGTTACAGCTAAATACTGGTCCACAAATGACAGCGACAGAGGTAATGCAGAGAACAGAAGAGAAATTGAGATTACTTGGACCACTTTTAGGCAGGATACAGACTGAATTACTCGGACCACTTGTACAGAGAGTGTATGGTTTACTGAACAGAGCCGGTAAGTTACCTGAACAACCAGCTATTATGCAAGGTGTGCCGTTAAAAATAGTATATACTTCACCAATAGCCCGCGCGCAGGAACAAGTTGAGGCTAATGGTCTCATGAGAGCTTTAGGAATCCTTGAACCTATGTTGAAATATAACCCAGAAATGGCAGACATATTCAATACTGATGAAATGGGACGAGGAGTTTTTGAGATGTTTAGTGTTAACCAGAGATACCTTAAAGA
>Ga0190310_1000103_pt1 | contig 31451 bp, 30 predicted proteins | sample 48700778_MG_FD_165059 | JGI IMG/M metagenome (GOLD analysis project Ga0190310, IMG submission 165059) | Hydrothermal vent sediment bacterial communities from Southern Trench, Guaymas Basin, Mexico - 4870-07-7-8_MG | ecosystem: Environmental > Aquatic > Marine > Hydrothermal vents > Sediment ... | reverse complement strand
TTTTTATTTATTCTTTACAATGGGTTAATAATGTGTTATAGTAAGTTTAGCTAGATTCCCTTTCTATTTGTGTGCTTGCCCACACAACCTCCTAATTAACTCATTTTACAGAGATATTATGAAAATAATGTCTCTTTTTTATTGCTTTTTATTATGTTTATATAACTACTATTAATTTTAACTTATCTGTGTTAAAATGGTGTCAGTAATATTTTAACATGAGAACGTTATTGAATGACCACAGTTAATGAACTAATAGAAAAAAGGAAAATTTTTTGGGAATATAAACATGATATTCTTGAAGATAAAAAATTAACTGATGACATTACAGATTTAATTTTCTCAGATAATAAATTAATGCTCGAACTTATGGAAAAACCAGAGCTGTTAATCCCTTTACAATTTATTATTGTTGATAAAGAACGAAACACCATACCTTTTTTTCCAAATGACGTTCAATGTTTCGTATTAGATATTATCAGAAAAGGTATTAACGATTTTAAATTACATAAAAGGTCAAGTTTAAAATTTAGATGCCTTAAGGGGAGGCAAGAAGGGGTTACAGCCATAATAACAGCTCTTCAATTAGCTTGTACTTTATTATCACCAAACTTTTCAGGATACACAATGGCGGATAAAGGAGAAAATGCAAAGGTTATTTTGAATGATAAAGGTAAATATGCGTACCACAACCTTGCTGATAAATTTAAACCTCATGAAAAATTTAACTCTGCAAATGAAATCTTTTTTGATAAATTAAACAGTTCTTGGAGAACGGCTTCAGCAGAATCAACAGAATCTGGAAGGTCGAGAACTATTAACTTTTTGCATTTTTCTGAATCCGCATTTTTTCCAAACATGTTGAAAACAATGGCTGCCTTAGACCCAACATTAACTAAAAATGCTATTATCTTTGAAGAAACAACTGGAAATGGTTTTAACTCTTTCAGGGAAAATTGGTATGATAAAGACTCTGAGTTTGAAAATATATTTATTCCTTGGTGGTGGGCTAAAGAGTATTCAATTGAATTTGAATCTGAAGAAATTGGTGTTGAATTTAAAACTAATGTTGATAATCAAATAAGTAAGTTTTTTAAGAAACTTTATTTCTTGAAAACTGTTGAAAAACTGAATTATAATCAATTATATTTTTATTTTAAAAAACGTAAAACTCTTAAAGGACTTCTTGAACAAGAGTATCCTTGTTCTGCTGAAGAAGCATTCTTATTTTCAGGAAGAACTTATTTTGATAAAGAATTGGTTGAAAATAAGATAATTGAATTAAAAAAGGTTAAAATAGTTGAAAAAAGGCTTGGTGATGCTTATGTTATATTTGAAGCACCACAAGAAGGTGAAAAGTATTATATTGGGGTTGATGTTGCTGAAGGGATAGAGTCTGGTGATGCCTCACATGCTAAAATTATAAAAGCAAGTACTTGTGAAGAGGTAGGCTTTGTACATGGGCATTTTAGTCCTGATAGATTTGGTGATATTTTAGTTGATATTGCTGTTGAATATAATAAAGCATTTTTAGGCATAGAAGCTAATAACCATGGACATTCAGTCATAGCAACGGTTTATAGATACAGAAATTATAAAAATATTTATATCTCACACCAACATGGCAGAGTTTTTGATAAAAAAGATACTTCAAAAAAACTTGGGTGGACTACTACAGAATCATCTAAATACTTAATGCTTGATGAATTAGATTCAGCATTAAGAGATGATATTATCCACTTTAAAGATGTTAAATTTTTTAAAGAAGCCCATAAAGTTACCGTTGATGAAAAAGGTAAAGTTGCTTTAACAGGTAAAGACAGGGTTGTTGCTGCTGGGATAGCATATCAGATGCGAAAATATTATGGTAAAATGAATGCTGTTGCTGAATATTATGCAAGCCAAGCCTCAGAACAAAAAGAAAAAGAATTAATGGTTGCTAATTCCGATGTTTTAATGCATACTGATATATCAGGGGGTGGGGAAGATTCAAAAGTTAATGTGGTTAAATTTGAGAGACCCTACAGAGGTTAATTGTGCTTTTAATAAATAAACTATATAGTGGTGGCATGTTAATACAAGAGCTTATTGAGGAGTACACAGTGGAAGAATATTTAAAGTTATTGGGAACAAAAGAAGTTAATAAAAAAAGAATAAATATAACAAATATACAGGAGTTTGTTAACAATGCGAATTCTAATTAAAACATTTTTAAAAAAAGTATTTAAAAAAAGCACATTTACACATGAAGAAATTTTAGTAAATGAGGTTATGTCTGAGGTACAACAGTTAATTAATACATGTTGCTTCAAATACTTATTTATACCTATGGAGATGCATTTACCAATAAAAGGTGAAGATTTAAAAAAACATTATAGTTACATTATAAAAGATGGGAAAATGTATCTTGATATTGATAACAGTATAAACAGAAAAGATTTAGATTTTGATAAATATTGTTTTTTATTTGATGGAGTCCCATCAAATTTTTTTGATTTAGAAAATTATGAGCTATTTTTTCAGAATATAGCAGCAATTAAAGCTGAATTTGAATTACAATTGGGTGCTAAAAAAGCTCTTTATGGTAAAAATGTATTACGTCATTAATATTGAAAGAGACTGTTTATGGGAAATATAATTCCATTAATATATGGCACAACACCTAAAAAAACATTAAACACTCAAGATGAATCTTTTGGGGGTACAACTCCTGTTGGAAAGCCAATGGGAAATCTTGAACCAAATAGGACGCTACCAAGGGTTTATGATACAAAAGCTGGTCAAAACCTGTTACTTGCCCCAAAATCAGAAATAGCTGGTAGTATTCCTTTTGCAACTTTAGATTTTGTAGCAAAAAATACTGATTTAATAATGATTGCCGAAAATATATTATTAAATCAAATTTCTTCAAGAAAATGGGATATTGTTTCTTCAGACCCAGAGGATAAAACTGATTACAGTAAAGAAGTTAAAATTGTTCAAAAGTTTTTAAAACATCCTGATAAGGAAAGAACTTATTGTCAATGGGTAAGGAAAGCCTTAAAAAATATTATTAGATATGATGCCTTTTGTGTTTATAAAAGAAAAAACAAAAAAGGTGGTTTATACGGTTTAAATATTGTAGATGGTAAGTTAATTAAAATATTAACAGACTCAAATGGTTATAAATTAATTGCACCACAAAAAACCTATCAACAGATTATAAATGGCTCTGTAAGAGGTGAATGGACTTCTGAAGAACTTATTTATGCACCAATGAGTGAGGATATTGTAGGTCATTATGGTGTAAGTGCTGTTGAAAGGATTATTGTCTCAACTTTAAAATATTTAAGAAAACAACAATTTGATTATGCCTACTTTAAAGAAGGAGCGTATCCTGATGGAGGTTTGTATTCATTAAAATCAAATGACCAATCTCAATGGAGTCCTGAAGATATTAAAATGTTTCAAGCAAATTGGGATGAAACAATGTCTGGAGCAAAAGAAAGGCATTCATTAAAATTTGTACCTGATGGTGGTTTTCAAAGAACAAAAGATTATCATTGGGATACTATACATGAAGAATGGATTGGTAAATTAGTTTGTGCCTCAATCGGTGTCTCAAGCTCAGCTTTTAACAAACAAATAAACAGGGCTGTTGCTGATACAGAAGATAGACAACAAACCGAAACAGGTTTAAATCCTTATATAAGACACTTAGAGGATATTATAACTGATGTTATACAGGTTGATTTTGGGTTTGAAGAACTTTCTTTTAAAATAATTGATGAAAAACTTGAAGACCAACAAGCTAAAGTTGATAAGAATGTTAAATATCTTACACATGGGGCTATAAATGTCAATGAGATAAGGAGAGAAGAAGGCAAAGAGCCTGTTCTTGGTGGTGATACTTATTCAATTCAAGTAGGAAATGCCATTGTTCCTTTAGAAGCCATAGGCAAAGCTGTTACAGTTTCTGCAGGTGGTACTGATAATTCTGATAATATCAGCAACATGGAAACAGAAGTGAGGGATATTAATATTGGGGATAGTGGTAGGGTTACCTCATCAGATACAGATAAGGAAGATGATAAAAATGTTGATGATAAGTTAAAAAATGAAGCTTCAAAAAAAGAGATAAAAAAAGCATTAAGCAATTATAAGAATTTTCTTATAAAAAGATATAAAGCTAATAAAAATTTAGTTGGCTATGTTAATCCTGCTATACCAGAAGACATCATCAAAACAGTTGAAGTAGGTTTAGATGATGTAAAAGGTTTGGGGGACATAATTAATTTATTAAGCCCTGATAAGTTATTGGAGGATGAAAACTTAGATGAAAAAAAGTACTGGCTCTGATAGCCCTAACAAAGGAATTATCAGAGATGTTTAAAAATAAAAAACCTGAATTATTAAGCTATTTAAAAAGTGTACCTGATGGGAATTTATCAGGCATTAACTTCATCAATAAAGAAAAATTTATAAAGTCATTTAGAAAACTTTATGATTTAGGTAGGTTATGGGGTATTAATGAATTTAACTCACTTTCAACTGAAAATAATTTAAGTTTAAATTTTAATAAAGCATCCTCATCTATGTTGGCAGAAACTAGGGCAGAAAAATTGACTGATTTATTGGAAAATGCTACAAAAGATTTTATCGAAAATTATCTTAATAAATTTGATAATATTAAAGATAATCTTAAACAAATTGAGAAAGATTTGGTTGATGACTCTTTATATGCATTATCAATGAAAAGAGCTTCACTTATTTCTGATGTTGAAGGTAGGTATGCAGTTAATGGTTCTTCAGCAGATGTTTGGTATAATTCGGATAAAGTACAAAAAGTTTTTATAACAGATGGTGATGGATGTGTGATTTGTGATAGACTAGATAATACGACCCAAACGTTAGATTGGTATAAAGAGAATTTACTTGAACATCCTAATTGTATTCGCCAAGGGTTCCCAATAATAAATAATGCAGAAAGGTTTGAAGACAATGCTTGAAAATAAATCTTGTTTTTTAGAAATAACAAAAGTAGTAGATTGTGCAGATAAAGAGGAAAGACTTGTTTACCTCATGGCTACAGATGAATCTTTAGATGATGATAAAGATATTATGGACTATGCAACAAGTAAGCCTTATTTTGAACAATGGTCTGCTAAAATATTTAAAGCCACTAGTGGTAAAAGTTATGGTAATGTCAGGTTACAACATCAAGCAAGAATAACACCAATTGGGAAGGTATGTGAGCCTTTAGCTTTCAGTGATGCTTCAAAACGTATTGACCTTGTAATTAAAGTTACAGATGATAATGCATGGGAACTTGTAAAAGAAGGTGTATTGACAGGGGGAAGCATTCAAGGTAAACTTGTTGGGAAGAGGTGGTATGACATAGAGAAGGGAGGCACTAGATACACTGTAAACCCTTATGAATTTTCTTTAGTTGACATGCCATGTAACTCTAATTCTTCATTTCAAATCGTCAAAACTGATGGTACAATTATAAATAAAAAGTTTAATACTAAAAATGAAAAGGATGAAACTATGAACATTTTTGAAACATTAAAACCCCTTCTATCAGATGAAGTACAAAAAGTATTTAATGGAACTGACAAGGAGAAACGTGATAAAATTTATGGTGCATTAAAAGAATCAATAAAAGTTTCTTACAACCTTGCGTCTAAAGGTAATTTATGGTTTTATATTGATGAAGTGTATGCTGATAAAATTATCATTTCAGGAAATTTTGGTGATGAAACTAATGATGAAAATAAACAATACAGTGTGAATTATTCCATCACAGATGATGGAGTTGTTTCTTTTCTTAGTGAATTATTACAAGTTAAAGAAGCTTATGTAGCTGTAAAAACTGAGGTTGAAGGTGCTGAAGGAATAACAGTTTTAAAAAAATTGGAAAATGAAGCTAATGTGTCTGAGGTTGAAGGCAACAAAACAGTACAAGAACCAGAAGTGCTAAAAACTGTAGTAGAAAATAAAGATGTGGAAAAAACAAATACAACTAATGTTGAACCTGTTACTATTGAAAAACTTCTTGCATCTGAAGCATTTAATCAAGTTATTTCTGGAATAGTAACTAAAGCTGTTGAGGAAGTTCAGAAAAATTCAAAAGAAATTTCTACAGAAATAACCTCAGAAGTTGGAACAGAAGTTAAAACAGAATCAGCAGGAACTAATGCTATTAATGTAGCCCTTGAAAAGGCTGCATCAGATATTTCTGGTAAAGAAACTAGTTCAATTAATAATGAAGTAACTGAGAATACTAATAAGGAGTTAGAAGTTTCAAAAACACCTGGAAAAGATATTGAAAAAGCATTTGTATCAAAATTACAAGAATCACACCACGCAATAGCAAGTGCTGGCGGGGCATGTACATGTTCAGAATGTGTTGCATTATATAATTCAGATAAAATAGTTGAAAAATCTGTGGCAAGTGGTACAATAGACAATAAAGAGGTTGTCGATAAATTTGAAACAATAGAGAAGGCGGTTTCCGACCTTAGTTCTCAATATGGCACTTTGATAAAAAAACTTGAAGCAACTCCAGATGATTCAAATGTACCTGCTGCTTATTCAACAGAAATTGTTAAAAATAAAAAATCTACTAAATTAAGCTCAAAAGAGCAAGGTGTTGTTGATATATCTGAAGCATTTAAACAAGTTATGCAAAACCCAACGGAAAGTAAATACCCAATGTAATTATAGAAAAAATAAATTATTAAATAAGATTATTAAATTTATGAAAGGAATTTAAAATCATGGAATTGGAAAAAGATTTAGTTGAAATACAGAAACAACAAGCTGATATTATTGGAGATATTTATGGCAAAGATGCCGAAATATCAAAAGCTATTAGTACATCAAATGCACCTGTTGGTTATAATTTAAGCCCATTGGTTACAAGCCTTGAAGCACATTATGAGAAACATAATGTATTTGTTAAGAAAATTGCAAGAGTTTCTCCGACTGGTGCTACTGGAACTAAGGCTGAATGGTGGCAAATAAACTCTGTAACTAATGGCATGTTTTCTTCAACAGAAGGCGGGCTTGGTTCAGAGAATACAACTAGCACTTCATTAATTCAAAGAGATTACAAGACAAGTGCTTTAACTGATTATGTAACAAAAGAAGGTAGAATTTCAAGTAATGGTTTTATGGATGCTTATGGTAATTCAGTTATCAGGGGTTTAAGAAAATTCCGCCAAAAGGAAGAGTATAAAATTCTTGGTGGTAATATTTCAGCATTAACAACTCCTTCAGCATTATCAGTTGTAGCTTCTTCAGGAGGTTCAATTGCTGCTGGTACTTATTCAGTAAAAGTTTGTGCAATGACAGCTGAATGTTTGAATAATATTGCAACAGATAGAAATATTACAGGGCTGACTTTGACAGCTTTTCTTGATTCAGCAGGAGCTGCAATTAGTGATAGATATTGGGGAGTTACAGTTGCTTCAGCAGCAGATACATTTACGGCTACTTCTGTGAATGGAACAGCTACTGTAACAATAACACCAACATCTAATGCTTTTGCTTATGCAGTATTTGCTAAAGTTGGCTCAGATGACTATACTTTACAAAAAGTAACTTCGTATAGTACAACAGTGCTGACTAGCTACTTTACAACTGGAAGCACAATTCCAACACTTGATGGTTCTGCTGATATATTAAGTTATGATGGAATATTGCCTACAGTATTAGCTGCTGCTAATGGTTATGGTGGTGATAATGGTTATGCTAAGTTAAACGCTACCCAAACTGGTATTACAGAAATTAACCAAGATTTACAAGGTATTTATGATACTTATGGTGTTGATGCAACTAACATATATGTTTCTGGTGATTTAAGGGAAACTGTTGCTAAAGGTGTCATCAGTTCTGGTGGTTTTTATAATACAGAAGGAAGCCCTAATCTTGATAAAATTGTTGCTGGTAGGGTTGTTGGTAAATATATTCACCCTGCAACAGGTGAATCAATCGACATAGAAACTCATAGATATTTACCAAAAGGTACATATTTAATTATGACAGAAAATGTAGATATGCCAGAAGTTGGGACAGCACAGTTAATGGAAATGCATACAGCTCAGGATTATTTCCAATGGTCTCTTGCTAAAACTCAAAGAAGAGATTCTTTTGAAATATTTAACTATGCTGTTCTTGGATTACGTGCACCCGCTTGGTGTTGTGTTCGTAAAAATATACAATTAGGACTTGCTTCTTAATAAGTAAGTTTAAAAATCCTTTAAGTGAGTGTGGGAGCGGCTTCCCACCTCCTTAAAATATAATCTATTTAAGGGTTATATTTTAAGGATTAGGTAGAAACGTAAGTAACTTGGAATTTAAAAGGCTTAAAAAACCTTGTATAAGGGGTAAAAAATGGAAGAGAACAAAAAAAATGTTGATAAAATTGCATTAATATTTTGTGGAGGACAATCTATAGACAACCTTAAAAATGGAGTTGTTGTAAAATTAATAAAAAAGTTTACACAGAAAAAAGATGAAAATTTTACCTCAGTTGGTATAAATTTATTCCCAATAAAATTTATTGAAAAGTATTTACCAACATATACTAAAAAATCAGCTCCAGTTGATTATTGGATGTTTTCTGATGATGTTGTTTCAGATATTTTATTAAAAAATTATGAAAAACAGAAAGTAATTGTTAATGGTTATTTAGACCAAAAAAATTTAAAAAATATAAATGAAAAATGTGAAGTTGATTTTACATTTATACATTCAGATAAATTAACAAAAGATTTAACAAGAAGTGCTTTATTTGGGAAGTCTTCCACAACTGTAAAGGCAATACATTTATTTTTATTAAGGGGTTATAAAGTTGTAGTTATTGGTATGGATAATTCTGTAGATAAAGACGGGCATTGGAACCACTTTTACAGCACTATTAAAAATCTAAAAAAAGAGGCAAGTTCCTTGATTGATATAAGGTATCAAGTAAAAGAACTTACTTCTTTAGGGGAAATTTATAAAATTGATGAATCTAATAAGATAGATGTACCAACGATTGATATAAATGAATTGTTAAAAGGAAGAATTAAAAAAATTGATACAACAATTGTACATGAAGAGTTTAAAAAAGATATTGTTGGTAAACCAATAAAAACTGTTCTTATAAAAAGAACAACACCTTTATTTATAATTTTAAATGTCCCAGAATGTTTACCTGCTGGGGGTGTTTTATCTGTTAATGGTTCTAAATATGAAATATTTAATAGAAAAGTAAATGTTACACAAAAAGATTGTGAGACACTTCTAGAACAAGGATATTTTATTTAATGGGTTATATTATACCAGAAGATTTATACATGTTGGGTTACCAAGAATTACCTGATACTAATGTAAAAAGCGATATTTGTGAGGCTGTTACAACTATTATTGATAATTATTGTCTCCAACCTATAAGTTCAACTGCTTACGATGGAATAATTAATATAAAATTAACAAAAACAACAGGTTATAATAAAATATTTGTCCCATTTTTACCTATAATCTCTATAACAAGTATTAGCTCAGTTTATTCCATGAATGAAAGTACTTTAATTACTGCTTCTAACTATAGAATTAATAACAATTTAGGTTGTATTGAAATTGAAACAACTTATTATGACGATTTACAGGTGTTATATACACATGGTTATGAAACAATCCCTGATGCAATTAAAAGAGCTGCTTTGCATATAGCTTCAAAACTCATAAGTGATATAAATAAAAGAGAACAAATAAAGCAAGATGGGGTAATAAAAATAAAAGATAATCAACTTGAAATAACTTATGATGCAAAATTAATCGATTCAATCCCAAACCCTGCTAAAGAATTATTAATGAATTATAGAAGAATAAGGTAAAATGGCTATATTTCTTAACAGTGTTATTGACATAAAAAGAGAAGCTAAGACTGGTGTGACAGACTTAGGTACTGATGAGTTTAGTACAAGCACTGTTAAAGCTAATTTAAGAGTATCATTAAAAAGGACAACATCTTCTGGTAATAATGATATTTTTTATAGTGAGTCTGGTCAAATTATAGTACCTGATTATATACTAGTTTGTGAGACTTATTTAGACATTAGAAGCAAAGATATAATTGAAATAGTTTCTTCAGACCTACTAACTTTAACAGATGGGTTAGAGTTTAGAGTTATTAATGAACCTTATATTGGCACATTGTTTAAACATGTCCAAGTAATTCTTAAGAAAGGCGTTGAATAATGCCTTATGAAAAGTATGTAAAATTAAAAGGTTTTACAAAAGTATTAATAAATCTTACATCAATCCCAGATAAAATTTTAATTGAAATGCAAAAGGATGCAGGTAAAATTACGGCATACATGGAAGAAGAATTAAAAACCGATATTGCAAAAGAAGGTTTTGATTATGAAGAACTTAGGAAAATGGGACATCCTTATGGTAAAGGGGATAGAGGTGATAGAAAACCAGCAAGACAATCTGTTCCATATTCAGTCCCAATTATACAAACACAGAGTGGGCATTTAAAATCAAAAATTAAGTGTAAAACAGAACTGAGTAAAACAAAAGGTAAATTAACTGTATATGTACATAAAGCAGATGTCCCATACATAGATTATTTAATCGATGGTACATCTAAAATGGTTGGAAGAAATGTTTTTGGATATACTTGGAAGAGAATTAAACATAAATGTTTAAATGATTTTAAAAAAATTATAAACAATGGGATAGCAAAAGCTGATGGGACTTAATTATAGAGACATACAAATAGCTATAAGAAATATTTTAATTTCTGATACAGCCCTCCAAGCATTACTTGGAGTAAGTTCTACTGAAGTTGTAAACAGGGTTAAGGTTGGTCATATGGCTAACATAAATGTTATGAGTTATCCTTGTATAACATTTAATCTTGAGAATGGAGGTGTTGATTTTAATCAATTCTCTGCTTCTTCAGATTTAAAAATAAATATATGGTCAAAAGATAATATTGACTCTGCACAATTAATCTATGGCAGGATTAAAGCATTATTAAATTTAGTACCGATTACTGGGGGAGGTATTGCTAGATTATTAGAAAGAAGGTATAATGATAGTTTGTATGAAGTAGAAACACGTACACATCATATAGCTGTGTTATATGAAATAATATCAATCAATTACTAAAGGAGAAACAAAATGGAATTATTTTCAGTAAGAGAAGCAATTATAAGTTCTGCCAGTAGCACACAATCAGTGGCTTTAGGTGTAGTACAAGAAGTTAGTTTTGACTTTTCAGCAGACATTAAAGAGTTACATGGTCAAAGTAAATATGCTCTTATGGCTGTACAAGGTAGTGGTTCTGTAACAGGAAAAGCATCTTATGCTAGATTTAATGCTGAAACTCTGGCTGTTTTCTTGGGAGCAACTAGTGCTGCTGGTGCAACATTGTTGGGCAGTACTGGTGGTGTTGGACAAACTCCACAGGCAATTCCAACAACACCTTTTGAGGTTACACCAACTCCTGCAAATTCAGGAACATTTGCGGCAGATAAAGGTGTTATTTTAGTTGGTGCTAGTGAATTGTATAATACACAAATGACAAGAGTTACAGGAACACCAACTACAGGACAATACGCTGAAGCAGCAGGTGTTTATACTTTTGCTGCAGCAGATGCAGGTACATATGTTATTATTACATATACTTACACAACTGCTTCTGGTAAAGTTATTACAGTCCCTAACACTGCTTTAGGAGCAACATATCCATTTGAATTAATCGCAAGAACTACTCTTGAGAGTAAAGATTGTATGATTAGATTCCCTAATGTTATCAGTGGTAAGCTTGGGTTACCTTTAAAAACAGGCGAATTTACAATGAGTGATGTAGATATGACTGCTTTTTCAGATGGTCTTGGTAACATTGCTTACATTAATTTAATATAATAAATTGTTTGAGTAGGCTAGGGTTAATCCTGAAAAGTGTTTCGTTCTCACACCTGCCTACTTCCTCATAGAGAATATGTTTTACAAAAAAAGGAGAACGAATATGTCTAATACCAACGGACAAGATGTAAAAAAAACTGTGTTGGATATAATTACAGAAGAAAAAGAAATTATTTCTGTAAAAAATGAGCCAAAAATTGTCAATGAAGTACAACCTGTATTTGAGTTAGATGAACTTGCTTTTGAAGGTACAGATGTTAAGATAGGTAAAAAAACTTATGTACTTCCGCCCCTTCCTGTAACAAAGTTACATAAATATGGGGTATTTGGTTTAGAACAAAAACTAAAAGAAGCTGAACTTTCAGGAGATGCTTCTATATTTGGAAATACAATGTTGGATATTCTTAATGTTATTTTTGAAGCATTTAAAATGAATTACCCAGGCATATCAAGAGAAAGTACAGTTGACCTTATTTCAATGGGACAATTACTTAAAGTTGTATTTCCTGCAATAATTGATACTCCTTCTGGGCTTGAAGAAGTAAAAAACGTCTAAAGGCTGATAGTGAATGTAATGAGGAGTTTGATGCAGAATTCCTCTATCACATGTTAGCCGCAGAGTTTGGTTATTCAAGAAATTACGTTGATACTTATATAAATATGCCATCACTTAGGTCAATAAAATTGTACAGGAGTTATAACCCACCAGTTGGTGCTATTTTAAAAGCTTTATTTTCTGATGGTAAATCTGAGAATAAATCAGTACAAAAAGAGGGTGTAAGTTCAGAGTTCTTATCGATGGAAAATGTACCAATAACAAAATTAACAGAAAAACAAACAGAAAAGTATAAAAATCTTTTTGAACAAGCCAAGTCTATTTAAAGAGGTAAACAATGTCGGATGAAAATAATATACAATTTGGTATAGATGCCGATTTAAGTCAATTATCTTCCTCATTAAAAGAAGCAACCGCCATGATGAAACAAATGACAAACATCATGGTTGCTTCTTTTGGGAAAATGACAAAAGAAATAATGAAAAATTCCAATGATGTTGGGGCTAGTGTAGGGAATATAAAGGAACAAGCAGAAAAACTTACTACTGCTTTTGGAAATATTAAAATAGACACTGCAACTTTCAACGCATTAGCAACGGCAGGGGCTAAAGGTCAAAAAAGTTTAGCTGAATTAGCTAAAATGTATAAAACCACTCAAACGGTTATAAAAAAAGCTCGTTTAATCCCAAAAGATTTTTATGATGCTTATGCTTCAAAAAATACTATTGTAAATCTTGAACAAATAACAGAAGCTTATAAAAAACATCAACAAGATAAAAAAACTATCTTAGAAGCTATGGCTGATGTAGAAAAGCAGGCAGCTGAAGAGGCAGTTAAAAAAGTTAAAATAGCAGAAAAAAATAAATTAAACGTAATAATGGAAATGGCTGAAAAAAGAGTTGCATTGGCTGAAAAGTTAAAGAGGGCTGAATCTGGAAAAACTGACTTAGGTTATGCAATGTTTGGTAAAACTGATGCTTCAAAAGTATCAACAGCAAAAGCAAATAACAATCTTCAAAATATTACAAGACAATTAACTGAAAAACAGGTTATAGCTAACAAAAAATTAGAAAAATCTTTAAATGATATTAAAAAAGCAACTGGGAAGGTTTCAACAGGACTTAAAGGTTTAAACTCAAAGGTTAAAACATCTACATCATTAATCCAAAAAATGGGCAAGACACTTCAGACCACTTTAAGGTATGTTCTTGCATACAGGGCTATTAATTTAGTTTCTACTAGTGTTGGGGAAGGTTTTGGGTTTGTATTAGAAATAGAAAAAGTTCAGAAACAATTTGAAGTACTAATTAAAAATACAACAGTTTCAAAAAAATTATTTAGCAGTTTAACTACTTATGCAAAAGACACAACTTATGAAATTAACAATGTAACTAATGCAGCTAAAATATTGTTGACAACCGGGCTTAGTTCTAAGAAAATTCTTCCTTTGTTAAAGCAACTGGGCGATGTTGCTATGGGTAACAATGAAAAATTTGAAAAATTAGCATATGCTTTTTCTAAAACAGCTTCCAGAGGTAGAATTACAATGGAAGAAATGAGGTCATTTGTTAGGAATGGAATACCATTACTTGGGGAATTATCTAAAGTGATTGGAATTTCAACTTCTCGTGTATATGCTTTAATTAAACAAGGTAAAGTTGGCTTTAGTTCAGTAGAAAAAGCCTTAGCATCTTTAACAGCAGAAGGTGGTAGATTTCATGGTATGACAGATGAAATGGCTGATTCTCTTTATGGTATTTTAAATAGGTTAAAAGAAAATACAAAAATTGCAGCTGGTTATATTATTAATTTACTTGTACCTTCTATGAAAGAATATTTATTAATCTTATTGAAATCCGTTGATGCTACAGGTGATTGGGCTAAAGATTTAAGTGAGACAATTAAGGTTAGTAACGAATTTATAGGTAATTTAAAAGCGATAACAATAGGGTTTATTGCACTTGGAACTGCTATAGCATTAACAAATAGAGGAAGTCTTTTAAAATTTATTCGTTATTTAGGTTTAATTCCTGCAAAAATTAGTAAAATTCTGTTTAGCCTTAGTTTATGGTCAAAACATCTTCTTGTTTTTGCAAGTTTTAATTCATGGGTAACTGGTGCTGTTGTTGCCCTTACATTATTAACAGGTGCTTATGCCTATTTTAACAATCAATCAAAAAAAGCAGAACAAAGAATGAAAGATGTAAGTGAAGCGGCGGAACAGCAAGTTTCTAAGGTTTCTGATTTAGTTGATGTAGTTGTGTTGCTTTCTTCAGTTAAGGAAAAAACAAAAGAACAACAAGAGAATTTAGCAAAAGCTCTTAAAGAATTGACACAACTTTACCCTAAATATTCAGACCGAATTAAAGAGGAAATTAAACTTAATGGTAAATTATCGGAATCTTTAGTTAAATTGATGGTAAACAGGACAATGGAAGCTAAAGTAAAAATGCTAGAAGACAACAGAACTGCTTTATTAGACAAACAAGCGAAACTTGGCAAAAGTAAGTTTCAATGGGCTTATTTTATTAAAAAACAGTCTGCTGATGTTATAAAAAATCTTATAGATGCTAATAAACAATTAGAAAAAGTTGTTGAAGACAAAAAAAGGCTAGTTGAAGTTATTATGGGGGTTAGTGCTGAAGCTAAAAAAATTGAAGATGCAACTGCAACACAGTTTTTTAACGAACAAAAAGCTAAATACCGCAAAGATATTGCTAAATTAGAGGTAAATGGTACTAAACAAACTGCTATACAAAAACTTGCTATATTTAAAAAATATATGAAAGATGTTGCAATTGAAATTCGTGAAGAATATGATGTTGAATTAAATATTGCTAAACTAATCTATCAAAGCAAACAAGAACAATATGAGATGGAAAAGGTCTTACTTAAACAAAAAGTTGCTGATAATAAATTAACAGAGAAAGAAATCTTTAATGAGAAACTTAGATGGGCAGAAAGAGCTAAAAATGCACATCCTGAATCTTCAATAGAATATCAAAAAAACTTATTAATAGAAAAAAACTTAACTAAACAATTAAATGATTTTGTAGTTAAAGACAAAACTAGAGTATTTGAAGCTAAAAAATCATTGAGAGATTTAGAAATGACACAAAAAGGCATTGAAATTGATTTCTTGCATGCATCTGGTCAAATTAATGCTAAAGAAGAAATTTCATTAAGAGCCAGTGTTGCAGAAAAGAAATATGCGCTTTCTAAAAAACTTCATGAAGATATTTTGGGAATTGAAAATTTAAATTCTGAAGAATTTAAAAAAATTAAAGATAAACAAAAAATTGAACAAACCCGACATAACAATGAGATGTTAGTTCTACATAACCAATATATTTTAGAGGTTAATTCAAAGTATAAAACCCTTTTTGATTCAATGAATAGCAGTTTTTCCAATAGTATTGGTAATTTTATAATGGGGACTGAATATTGGACAGAAACTGTTAACAATTTATTTAAGTCTTTACAACAATCTTTTTCAAGATTAATTTCAGATATGGTAAAAGAATGGATTATTGGTAATTTTTCAATGGAAAGTGTTACAGAATTCTTTACCAAAAAGAAAGTTGCAAGTAACAATAAAATAATTGGCAGTAATCATGCGGTTAAGATTAGTAATGTTAGTGTTGCAGGTAGTAATGCTGCTGTTGGGACTACTGCTGCATCGGCATCAGTCTCAATGTCAATGTTTTCAACCATTGGAAGTGTTTTATCAGAGGTTATGTCTGGTTTGTCTAAACTATTACCAGCTGTTGCAAAATCAATATCATCTGCAATGGTTATTCTTGGAAAGGGTATAGCAACTTTTATAAAATCAATAGGTACTGCTGCATCAAGTCCTGAAGTTTTAACAGGTTTAGAAGCAATAAGCACAGTATTAACTACATTGACCACAACATTGTTAAGTGCAGCAGCAGCCGCATTATCGCTTTCCGTAGGTATGTTTACTACAGCTATAACTGCTCCACTTGTTTCAATGGGAGTGGCAATGCTGAGCGCGGCTTTAACAGCATTTACAATGGTTGCACCTCCTGCTGTAATTGGTATGAGTGGGGTTGCAACCGCAATGGGTGTAATGGCAGTGCCTTCAACAGTATTAGCAAGTACAATGCCCATAATAGCATTATCTACCGCAGTAATGGCTGTGTCATCAATGGTGGCTGCATTAGGTTTAACTTTAATGGGAACCGCAATGGCTGTTTTAACACCATTATCTGTTTTATTTGCTCCATTTGCTGTGTTGATGGCTGCTGAATTTGCCTTAATGGGTATTGGTGCTGGAATTATGGCAGCAGCTATTGCAGAATTATCTAAACATATGATTGTATTAGCTGTAGCTGCTGCAGCTGCTTCAGTGGCAATAATTCCAATTATAGGTGGGATGTTAGCGCCTATAGCAGCTTTTGCTACAGGTGCAGCAATTAGTGCAGGAGTTGGGGTTGCAACATCTAATCTTCCAAGTTTTGAACAAGGCGCTATGAGAATACCAAATGATATGATAGCAAGCCTACATGAAGATGAAATTGTTATGCCAAAACCTTTTGCTGATGCTTATAGGTCAAATTTAAAGGGTCAGAATAATGAACAACAGGGAACAGGTAATAATAATTATAATATCACAATACAAGCAACAGATGCTAAATCCTTTATGAATCAAATAGATAATGTTACTGATAGGATTGCACAAAATTTAAATAAAAAGCAACGTAAATTCGCTTATTAAGCGGTATAATATAGAAAATTAAAGTCTTATAAAAAGTTAACAGCGATAAGGGAACATAATGAGCCAGTATTTATACCCAAGTTTACAAGGTCAATCTATAGAAGTTACTAAAACTGCTATTTGGAAAGGAATAATCCAAAAGGTTATTTCAGGAAAAGAGGTAAGAACTAGGTTATGGAGCTACCCATTATATGGAATATCTTTAAAATATAATTTCTTAACTGACAAAGATTTTAACATAAATGTATCAGGAATAGATTCCTCAGATTTTGAAACTTTGTTATCTTTTTATAACATGGTGGGAGGAACATTTGATAATTTTTTATATTTAGACCCTGTAGATTATACAGTAACAGATGAAACTATTGGAACAGCAGATAATTCAGAAACACAGTTCCAATTAACTAGGTCTATTTTAACATGGACTGAGCCTATTTTTGCTATAAAAGTTATCACAAATATAAAAGTAGGAGGCACTCCTACTACTGATTATACTGTAAATGATTTTGGCTTAGTTACGTTTAACACAGCCCCCTCTTCTGGGGTAATAACTTGGACTGGAGAATATTATTTTAGATGTAGATTTGCAAAAGAAGAAATAGATTTTGATAGATTTTTAAATAATTTGTATAATTGTGGTAGTGTGGATTTAATTACGGTTAAGGTATAGATATGAAACAAGCATCAACAGAATTAATAACTTTATTAACCAGTAATACAACCTTTACAACATGTGATTTTTATACTATTACTTTATTGGATGGAACTTATATATATTTAACATCTTCAGACATTAATATAGCATATAATGGGCATACATATTTAAATTCTCCATTAGTATCGAGAGATAATATTTCAGCAAGTTCTGGTGTAAGTGTTGATTCTTTAACCATGACTATATTTCCAAACATAACAGATTTAATTGGAACACTAACTTGGCAAAAAGCATTTAGAAATGGCACATTTGATGGTGCCACAATTCAAATAGACAAGGCATTTTTCACAGATTGGACAGAAACACCTCTTGTTCTGGAAAAGTTATTTTTAGGGAAAGTGGATGTAGATAATATAAGCAGAAGTGAAATAAAATTAGATATAAAATCTGTAACAGAAATATTAAATATTTCAGTGCCTAAAATATTATATCAGGCTAATTGTCCTTGGTTATTATATGATGCTGCTACTTGTAAGGTAAATAAATCCAGTTTTACTTTTAGTGGAATAGTTCAAAGCGGTTCTACGCTTACATCTATAAAATGTGATTTAATACAATCAGATGATTATTTTAATCAAGGTGTTATATTATTCAATTCTGGGGTTAATATAAATATTAAAAGGTCTGTTAAAATTTACATTACTGGTGAAATTGTGCTAATAAATCCATTGCAATATATACCATCTTCTGGTGATACTTTTTCTATATATGTAGGATGTAACCATACTTTGGAAGATTGTACAGATACTTTTTCAAATGAAGCTAATTATGGTGGATGCCCATTTGTCCCAATTTCGGAGAATATTTATTAATGTTTGATAAGCAATATATAAAAGAAAATGAGGAGTTGTTGCGAAATTCTATAGTTGAAGAGGCTTATGAATGTTTAAAAACTCCTTACCATGTACTAGGACAGGTTAAAGGAGTAGGCTTAGACTGCATGACCTTATTGATTCAGGTATATAGTCGCGTTAATTTAGTTAATTGGTTTAAAGCTCCTCATTATTCACCTGATTTTTATAAACATAAAAGTACAGAGGATTATTTAAATGGCTTATCCATGTATGGAAAACCTTCTATCGAATACAAAAAAGGAAATATCCTTTTATATAAAATGGGCAGGGTAATTGGGCATTCCGCCATAATAGTGGATTATCCAACAATTATACATTCAGTAACCGGAAAGGGTTGTATATTAGATAATGCACATCAGAAATTTCTTAAAAAACGTGAGAATTGTATTTTTTCTTTTTGGAGGGATAAATAATGGGAGGTTTATTTTCTAAAAATAAAAATAATGCCCCTATTGCCAAACAAGGGAATAGAATAAATGCAATACAAATCCAACAATCTACTTATGGAGCAGTTGAGGCTGTAGTTTATGGGACAAATAGGCTTGCTGGGGATATAATTGATTATATAGATTTTAAAGCTATTGCACATACAACTTCTGTCGCACAATCATCAGGCGGGAAAGGAGGAGGCAGTTCAAATACAGTAACAAATACTTATTATACATATACAGCTAAATTTGTAATAGGTTTGTGTCATGGAACAATTATTGATGTTGGAACTGTGTGGAAGGGAAAAGATGTAACAACACTCGCAACACTGGGATTAAGTTTATTTAAAGGTTCTGATACGCAAATAGCATGGGGGGAGATGACAACATATCACCCTGAAAGGGCATTGAATTATAGAAATTTAGCTTATATTGCTGGAACTTTAGATTTAGGCGACAGCCCATCTTCACCTAATTTCAATTTTGAAATAGAAGGAAAATATATTTATGGGGGTGGCATTGTAGATGCAAACCCAAAAGATATTATTTATGACATATTAACAAATACTATATATGGTGCTGGATTTACAAGTTCTTTTATGGCTGATTTATCTGACTTTTCAGATTATTGTGTAGCTAATGGGTTTTTTATATCACCTGCAATGACTTCACATAAAGATGCTTATCAAGTAATATCAGAAATAGCTAAATTGTCCAATTCTGAATTAGTTTGGAGTCAAGGGGTGTTGAAAATATTACCACTCGGGGATACAGAAGTTACAGGAAATTCAGTTACATGGACACCAGATTTAACACCTATATACAACTTGGATGATAACGATTTTATAAATCCTATTACATGCACAAGAACTATTCAATCAGATGTCTTTAACTCTGTAAAATTAGAATATTTAAACAGAGATAATGATTATAATGTAGAAATAATAGATGTTTTAAATCAAGCCAGTATTGAGGTTTATGGGCATAGACCTTTATCACCTATATCCGCTCATATGATTTGTAACCCCTTGATAGCAAAATTAGTGGCTCAAACTATTTTAGATAGAAATATATCATATAGAAATAAATATAAATTCACGTTGCCAATGAATTTTATTTTATTAGACCCTATTGATTTAGTAACAATCACAGATGAATCTTTGGGATTAGATTTAGAATTAGTTAGGATAATAGCTATTAATGAGGATTCAAATGGAGATTTGGAAATTGAAGCTGAGGAAATGGCAATTGGATGTGCTACAGCTGCATTATATCCAGACCAAGATTCTACAAGAACTTCAATTGATTATAACATAGACCCTTCAGATGTAAATACGCCTATAGTTTTTGAACCTGCTTTTATCTTAACAGCTAATGAATTTCAAGTATGGATTGGTTTATCTGGGAGTGCTGAATTTTGGGGTGGGGCTGAAATATATATATCTGAAGATGATGTTACTTTTAAAAAAATAGGACAGGTGTATAATCCAGTACGTCAAGGTGTATTAACACAACAACTTTCAACAAATTTAACTAATCCGGATGAAACAAACACTTTATCTATAGATTTAACAATGAGTGAAAGTACAATATTAGATGGAACACAGACAGATGTAGATAATTATAACACATTATGTTATGTGGATGGAGAATTATTAGCATACAAAGATACAGCACTAACGGGTACAAATAAATATGATATAGAGTACTTAAATAGAAATTTATATGAAACTTCTCAAACTGTTCATGCTATAGGAAGTCAATTTGCAAGGATAGATTCCTCTGTCTTCTTTAAATATACCTTTAGAGAAGAAGACATAGGGAAAATATTATATATAAAAACTCCTTCTTTTAATGTATTTAATAATGCTCTGCAAGATTTATCAACTTTGGATTCTATTTCTTATACTTTGACTGGGTTTGCTACATTTAAAATTCCTTCAGATGTAATTTCTTTATGTGTAGGTATAAACCTTTTTTCACTTATATTTAATTGGGAAGATGATAATTATGATTGTACTTATGAAATAAGAGAAGGGATTTCATGGGTAAATTCTCAAGTAGTTGATGTTGATTTAGTTGGATTATCTTATTCTGCACCTTTATTTGGGACTGGAACAAGGAATTATTTTATTAAAGCAAAATCTAGATATGGGGTTTACTCAGAAAACATCATGTCTTATGATATTACAATTACTGAATCACTTTTGCGTAATATTGTGTTATCTAAAAATTTATTAATTAATCCATTGACTTTATCCGACTGTAAAATATATAATGAAAAATTAAAACCACAGTTAAATTCTTTAAATAATGTTTGGGGTGGAAGAAGTCTTTCAAAGTGGCGGTCAGATGATGATACTTATGTAAGATATTATGCTCACGATGGCGAATGGGGGTTCAATGCTGTTGATTTACCAACAACAATAGGTCTTGAGGATGAAAGTGGTGCTTATTTAACTGAAAATGATGAACTTTTTGAGTTTGAAGATGCTAATTATGGTGCATATAAAAATAGTAGTTACTTAGAATCTGATGAAATTGATGTAGGAGCTAACCTTGAAAGTATTACTTATCTTTCTTTTAATTTTGATGAGATAAATAATGTTCAAAATACAATTAATTTTTATTGGAAATACAAAACAAGCACAGAAAGTTATCAATCTGAGTGGCAACCATTTACTGCAGGGTCTTATGAATATAGATATTGTAAATTCAAAATAATTCTGGTAAATCCAACCTTTACCCCTTCTATTTTAAGCTCTGCTTCTGTTAACATTGATGTGCCGGATAGGATTGAATTTTATAATGATGTTACTATTTCTGCAAGTGGGACAACTCTTAATTTTGCTACTGACCCACAATCAAAGCTCAAAAAAAATTTTACAATTGTCCCTAACGTTGTTACCACCCCGAAAGACAGTTTAAAAACAATTTCAACTGTTTGGAAAAATAAAACTATCTCAAGTGTTGACCTATTTTTATACGACAAAAATGATAATGCAATTGCTGGGGTAGCAGATATAACAGTCAAAGGATATTAAGGAGAAATATATATGGTAGATCAAAATCCGAATACATATACTGACAATGCAATGGAGAATGGGGTTGCATTATGCGATACTGATGTTGCAGATGAAAATCTTGAATATTTAAAATATGAAGTTGATAACCCTGCGGTTATTGACGTTCCGCAATGCGTACAGCGTTGGAATGGTTCAATTGGCACATCAGATTCAATGTTTGATATATCAGCGGCAAACCTCACAGGAAATAAAATTGATGCTGAAACTCAATTCACTTGCAGAAAAGATGGTAAAGATAAAATATATACATTGTCTGAAGATATAGATTTGGGTACATTAGTAGCGAGTACAACTTATTATGTTGCTCTTGAAATAACTAATGATACACCAGTTCTTACTAATGCAGATGTTACAATACATTTACTTTCAGAAGCTATGTATTGGAAACAATTAACAGAAAAACCACAGATAAGTAAAAATGATATGACTTCTGATTCTGATAGCGGTTATATAACAAGTGCAAGCACAGTTAATGGTGGTAATAGTGCTTATAAATCTTTTGAAGGTACTAACGCCGTTTACTGGTTAGGTGCTGGAGGAGGTTCTGATTGGTTACAACAACAATTCCCTGTTGCGAAAATTTGCACTAAATATAGTGTTATGGCTGACACAAGTGCGCCAACAACAAGAAGTCCTAAAGATTGGACATTAAAAGGGTCAAACAATGGCACTGATTGGACTACTTTACACACTGTAACAACTGAAACAGGGTGGATAACTGGTGAAACTAGATTATTTGATTTTGATAATACTACTGATTACCTTTATTATAGATTAGATATTTCAGCAAATAATGGTGATGCAACTTATACAGGTACTTCCGAATTAGTTTTATATGAATTAATACAAGATTCTTTTTACTATGATGGGATTAATTGTTTTATAGGTGATGAGGCTGATTTTACAGATTCTTCTAATGCAAAACGTTGTATTATGTTCGGGAAATTAACAACAGATGTCACAGAAGTTACAGATATTATTACTTATGCTTTTAATCGAAAACTTAAAATTGAGAATATAACAGCCCCCACTACTGGAGGATTAAATATACTTTGTGATAATATACTTGGATTTGTATTTAACCCAAAAAATGTAATAACTACAGCTATTTGCCGGATAACTGAATATGGGTATAACATTGGGGACGAAATAGTATATTCAAATGCTTCTTCAGCAAGTAACCCTGAAACATCTAATTTAGTGTCAAAATCTTCCATATCTGTAATTGTAGGCAGCAGCCTAATGACTGGTTATACTAAAACTTCAGGTGGTTATGTAGGTTTCACAGAAGCTAATTGGAAATTGAAGGTCGAAGTTGATGGAGGTAATTTTTAATGACAAAATTAAAATTATACAGAGGAAATGTTAAAGATGGAAAGTTTCCATACGATACTCATATGCCTGTGAGCCTTGATGGTAAGCAGCTGCTTGACAGGGTAAAGCCTAACCAGTGTTATATGGTTCTTAAAGAAACTATACCAGAAGGGAAGAAACTCAATGGATTAACATCTTTAGGGGAACTTAATTTGGCTACTGATGTCAGGTGGGAAGATGAACAAAAAGTTTTACAACTAAGAGTTGATATGCTTGATGTGTATAATCATATAGACCCCTATCTACAAATACGATTTAATGCTATAATGGATAAAGTTTTAGAATTATTAAAATCAGGTGATTTGATTCTTATAAGAGCTATTTTATCAAGTAAAGAGGTAGAAGCTAATATAAAACCAATAACAGATGAATTATTAGTTATTCTGAACTATTTTATGAAGGAGTGGTAAGTGGCGAACAAAAAAATTACACAATTAAATGAATTAATAGACGTTGTTTATAATGATATTGCAATAATTGTTGATGACCCTGCAGTAACTCCGGCTGATAAAAAATGCACTGCCCAGAATTTTGTTAAGGGAGCTGCGAGTGAAGGGGCTATATCTGACATTATTGACACAAATTTAACAGCTTCAAAAGCTCTTGTTTCTGATGTTGACGGAAAAGTTTCTGCAAGCGCCACAACATTAACAGAAATAGGGTATGTTTCTGGTGTTACATCTGCTATACAAACGCAACTTGACGCTAAATTCAATAATTCAGGCGGAACAATTAATGGTGATTTATATGTAAATGGTGGTGGGTACAGCTATATAGACAATAACTGCACAGGGAGCAATGGTGTCTCAGAATTTAGAATGTTTGAAGACACTGTACTAAAAGCTCATTTGTTATATCAAACATATTATAATCATGCAGAATTTGCGAATGATGTATCTGCTGAATATCTTAGATTATTGGATGCGGGCGGTGCTGAATTGAATACTGATCTAACCGTTGATAATGGTATATCAACTGCAATAATTGCTGAATGTGATAATGTAGGAAATGCTAGTTTTACTTTGAATGAAGCAGGAGCAGCAAAAGCTAGACTCCAATATATCACAACTGATAATTACGTTAGACTGTTAAATAGTACTTCAGGTAAAAGTTTTAAATTATTGGATGCTGGTGGTGCAGAACTAGATACTGACTTTAAACCCGCAACTGCTCACATCCATGATTTAGGTGCCGCTTCTTTTGGGTGGCAGGATATTTTTTCTCAGAATGCTGTTACTGTAACCTCTGACAAAAGAGCAAAAGAAAATATTAAAAATATTCCTCTTGGATTAGACTTTGTAAATCAACTAAGACCAGTTTCTTTTAAATTCAAAGATATTCAAAAAGAAGCAGTTACAAGCGAAGTTATAAAAGAAATTCAGGAAACAGAGTTAAAAGAAGTTGAAAAAACTAAAGTTGAAGTTATAAATGGTAAATCTATACTTAAAAAATATATTGAAACTATTGTTGTCCCTGTATTTGATGAAGTTCCTTTATATGATGAGCAAGATAATGAAATTGGCACTCATAAATTACCAAAAATGAAAACTGTAACCGAAGCTGAGGAAGTAGAACCGGCAACCAACAAGACTTACAAGCGTAATCATAACGGATTTATTGCTCAAGAAATTAAAAGCACTCTTGATTCATTGGATCTTGATAGCTCTTTATATTGCTACGATGAGCAAGCTGATAAACATATGCTCAGGTATGAAGAGTTTATCCCTTGCTTAACTAAAGCAATACAAGAACAACAAATACAAATACAAGAACAACAAACGCAAATACAAGAATTAAAGGCGGAAATTGATTTGTTAAAATTAAAAGATATTGGTTAATATTTTAAATATAATAATAGGTGATTTAATATGTCTGAAGTGGCTTTATCTAAAATCAAAGGAGATACTTGGAGATTTCCTGTTGCGTTAACTAGAAATAGTGTTAGTATTGATATAACAGGTTACATTATTTTTTTTACAGTAAAAAAATATGTAGAACACACTGATGCTGAAGCTGTAATAACAAAAGAAATTACAGAACATTCAGACCCAACTAATGGGATTACAGCAATAGATTTATTACCAACAGAAACTGATATTGATTCTGGTGATTATGTTTATGATATTCAAGTAAAAACTACTGCTGATAAAATATATACACCTGTTTATGGTGTACTAACTATAATTGCAGATAAAACTTTGAGGATTATCTGATGACAGAGTGTACTCATATTGATTTTGGGGAAGAATCTCCAATAAATATAGAATTTATAACTGGTGAGGCTGGTACTGATGGAGCTACTTGGCATGATGGAACAGGTATTCCTTCAGATTCTCTTGGTAATAATGGTGATTATTATTTAGACACTGATAGTGGTTCATTTTACCAAAAGAGTGTTGGTATTTGGGGTAGTCCAATTTATGTTATGGTTGGTGGTAGCACTATTTGGGGAGGGATAACAGGGACATTGACCAACCAATTGGATTTAGTGGCATATATTGAAACACAAATAGGTGAAATATCTATTCCAACTACTTTATCAGAGTTAAGTGAGGATGCTACACACAGATTAGTAACTGATACAGAAAAATCAACTTGGAACAGTAAAGAAGATACTTTACTTGGATTACTTAATCATCTCAAACAATTTGACCTTGATACAAATAAAATAGGTACAAATAAGGCTATTTATGTGAATTCTAGCGGGGAAATTGTAAGCAGTGCTGTTACAAGCGATGAATTAACTTGTTTAGACGGATGTACGAGTTATATTCAAACTCAAATAGATAATAAATTAAACACTTCATTAAAAGGTTCTAATAATGGTTTAGCTGAATTAGATTCTGGTGGTTTTGTCCCATCTTCTCAATTACCTTCTTATGTAGATGACGTTCTTGAGTATTCTGATTTTACTTCCTTACCTGCTACAGGTGAAACGGGAAAAATATATATAACTCAAGATGATAACAAAACTTATCGTTGGAGTGGCTCTCAATATACAGAAATAAGTTCAAGTTTAGCATTAGGAGAAACTTCTGGAACTGCTTATCGTGGTGATAGAGGAAAAACTGCTTATGACCATGTAACAGGAGATGGAAAATCACATTCTGATGTTATTTTAAATAATACACACAGAAGCTCAAATGGCTCAAATCATTCTTTTATTGACCAAAGCGTAGTTATTGGTAGTTCTCCAGCATTTTTAGGAGCAAATATAACTGGAGTTTTAGCATCTGCTGTTACTACTGTTACTACTTTATTTGATACTATTTTAACTTCTGCTGATAATACAGTTCAAAAGTCTTTACAAACTATAAATGATTTCTTTAAGGATTTATATACTGATATTAAAGATTCAACTGGTTTTGCAGATGCAGAAGATGTAATCATTAATTATGATGCTACAACTCGAAAAATAACATTAACCGGAACTGTAAAAGCAAGATTTAGAGGAAAGATTATTCCTGAACTTGTATCAGGCTGGGTTAGTGAAGCTCATGCTGATGTAGCAGGTGTTTATTTCTTATGCTATTGTTCAACAGGTTTTGTATGGTCAACTTCTCCTTGGCTGTTCGATAGTTGTCAAATTGCTTATGTAAACTATACTTATGGGTTTGGATTGAGAGAAGCGCATGGATTTATGGGGCATGATACTCATAAAGTCTTACACGACAAGATAGGAACATACAGAGATTCGGGTGGTGGGTTAACTAACTATACTTTGAATACAACAACTGACGCCGATAGAAGACCTGACATAGCATTAACTGTTATAATGGACGAAGACTTAAAAACAAGTATTTCTGCATTAGTAGGTTCATCAGGAACTTACACAAGAATAAATTTAGATGGAGCAATTGCATTACCTGTATTCGCAAAAGCTGAGGACGATTTAGCTTATGTGACCGCAGGAGATTTATATTGGAATGAAAATGATTCTGGAACATGGAAGCAAACTGTTGTAGATTCTAATAATTTTATGAGCATGTGGCTTGTTGCTTTACCTGTTACAGCAGATGTAGGAAGTCAGGCATTCAGATATGTTTGGGTGCAAGGTCAATCACAAAGCAATTTAGCTTCAACTCAAAAAGCATTATCTTCATTAGATTTAGATTTGGCATCTCTTGAATCTATAGCTGCTGAAAGTGTGTTTATTCAGCAAATTATTCTGAAAAATACTCCTACTGATTGGGAAATAGAAGAAGTTATTGAGCTAACAGGAAGTAGGTCTTCTCAAGTACGTTCTTCAGCAGGCAATTATTTATCAACGGTGGCTGTTGATGACACGACTATTGAAGGCAACGGAACTGTTACTGACCCTTTGAATGTAGTAGCAGACGGGATTAACGATACTCATATAGATTGGGGAACAGGTACTAATCAAGTTAACGCTGATGATATACCTGATGGCTCGACAAATGCGATTATTACCAAAACGCAGGAAACTAATTTTGAAACAGCTTACTCTAATATGGTTGAAACGCTGACAGCAGGAGAAAACCTTGTTGCTGGCAATATTTGTTATTTAAAAGCTTCTGACGGCAAATACTGGAAAGCAAAAGCGGATGCAGATACTACAAGTGGAACTCAATTGAGAGTTGCTTTGGCTACAATTTCAGCAGATGCAACAGGTTCTTTCTTGTCTTTTGGTAAATATACTACAACAGGCTTAACTAAGGGCGATGTATTCATTTCAGATGCAACAGCAGGATTGGCAACAGTAACGGCACCGACTACATCAACAAACATTGTAAGGAAAATCGGAGCTAATCAGAGTGCAACAACATTCTTTTTCAACCCTGATAGTTTGTATTTGGAGCTTGATTAATGGCAGATATTTCTAAAATCAATGGAATAACTATTGCAGATATTTCTAAAATAAACGGGATTGCTATTGCAAGCTGGGCTAAGATAAGGGGCTATGATATACCGAGCGGTGCTAATTATCTGCTCGACAACTTAACAGCAACAGCGGTTCTTGCTTTATCCCCTTATTTATTAAGAGCAGATTTTACTGGATATTGTTTTCTTGTGAGGAGGACTGACGGGGAAGAGTACGAGATTGCGTTTGACTCTAATGGAGTAATAAGCGTAAACAGTTTATGTTATCAATCCGATATATCACAGGGAGCTGTAAGCTCTGTATTTAGCGGAACTAATGGCTACATAGTTAATTATCATGACCAATCAACTGGAAGTAATGATTTTGTAATTACTACTGAATCTGCACAACCACAAATAATAGACAACGGTGCTATCATTACTAATGTTGACGGCTTTAAAGCAGTAAACTTTGACGGTGGTGATGTTCTTGCCAATTCTTATACTTCTGATTTAGATTTCTCTGGTTCTGATGAATTTAGCATCTGCCCACTTGGATTTCAAGCAAGCACATCAGTAGATGGAGATGTCTTTGGGAGATTTGGAGCTTCAGCTGCAATTTCTCAATACATCATGAAGGTTGAGAGCGACAATAATAGTATTAAGTTTGCGACATACAGTGGCTCTGCCTACAAAGTAATAACCAGCTCTTCTAATACTGTAAGCCCTATAAGCAATATTGATGTTTGCGCTCTTATAGATAGTTCAAATCTTGAGATATATATAGATAATTCGCTTGATGGCACTACCTCAAGGCAAGATATACAAAGTATCCCTACATCTGAAAGAATAGCTTTTGGGAAAGATCCGGACGCAAAGATTGAAACGTTACTCGTATTCGGTTCTGCGCTTGATTCCACAGATAGAACTACTATTTATAATAGGAATAATTAAAAATGATTAGCTATTTAACAAATTTAACCGAATTGCAAGCAGAAGCTATAAGCAGAGCTATATACGAGCTATCTATAGGCGATAAGATTAATACGTATACAACTCAATATGCTCTACCAATTATCAAACACCCTGAACGTGATGAGTGGGCTTTAAAGTTTGATGACGAACAATCTCTGCCTATAATTCTTAATAACAATACTGATAAAAGCAGAGATAATTTAAGAACTTTATTTTCAGCAGATTTAGAAGAAAATGAAAGTCTAGCTTTTGGCAATTACATCAAAGAGAAAAAAGAAAAGATTGATAAAAAAGACCAAAGAGTTTGGCTTAAAGATATTTTGCCTAAAAAGACAAAGCTAAAGTTAAAAACTTATGAACAACTAGAAGCTGATGGGTGGTTTCCGCAGACAGGAGAGGTTTAAACTATGGATAACGAAAAATTTATAACACTATGTGAAGAAGTATCCTCAATCAAAGCAACTGTTAACAGCTTTCCTTGTGGTGCCCACACAGAAGATATTAAAAAGAATACCGCCTTTAGGAATCAAAGGGCTGGCGGTAGTAAATTGGCACACTATATATTATCTTATTTAATAAGTGCTGTGGTTGTAATTGCTGGGCTCATTGGGGTTTATTTTAGACAGTAAAGGGGTTTATATATGCTTATTTGGGGTACATTAAATAATTTTTCTATCTCTGAAAATTGGGGAAATCCACAAAAAATAAGTGGTTTTACACTCTGGATTTTAGATAAAATAACAAATAATATAAAGAACTATACTTGGGCTGAATATAAAAGAGTAGCCCCTTGTATTGTGCACTGTGCTTATGAAAAAAGAGAGACCGGTTACCATCCAAAAGGATGTGCTGTTGATTTTCATTTCAAAAACATAGAAGCGTCAGAAGCCTATAGAATTATCACAGGTACATTAAAAGATTTACAAGTTGATAATTTTGTTGGATTAGGAGTATATACAAAATCAGTAAACCCAGATTGGAAAAATTCTGGATTTCATTTAGATACCAGAGGTTTTAAAGCACGTTGGGCAAGAGTTAATGGTGTTTATGTTGGTATAGAAAAAGGTTTAGACGAATTATAGAATTCAAGGAGGTAATTTATATGAAATTAAATTTTAAAAATATTAAGGAGAAATTACATCTATTCAGGTTTTTGAAAAAGAAAGTTGTAAAAAAAGATTTAATAGATACTTCAAAACTAGATAAAACAAAATCTTATATTTGTAATGAGGTTGGTACAAGCAAGATAGCTTTAATTATACAAGAGCTTTCCAGTAAAAAATATAAAAGAGTTCCCAAAAAACAATTAGCAACTCATACATTTATCTTAACTTGCAAAAAGAATGAATGGTATGTTTGGGAAAACCATTTAAAATGGGGTGGTATTAAAGAATATACACTTGCTGAGTATAAAAAAATAAACAAAAATTCTAGCAAAAAAGCTGTACTAATAAATCAATATGATGTTGATAAAGACGCTATGGAATATTGGAAAAATAACAATCCTGGGTATTCAGTAACTAACTTATTTTTTATTGCTGGTGAGCGTTTAATTGGGTTAAATCTTCCAGATACAAAAGGCTGGGTATGTAGCCAATCTGTGCTTGCTTGTTGTCTTGGTATCTGTACTGAATTAGATATACAATTTGATGATGGTATTCCTGCTGATTTCCAAGAATATTTTTATAATTATAGGTAACGTTTTATTAATATTTAAAGACTAAAAAGCTTTTTTCCCTTATAATAGAGGGGTATTAAAGGTTTAAAAATTTGGAATATATTAAATCAAATTTATACCAACATCAAAAGGATTTCATAAACATTATGGAATCTGAAAGTAGAGATGTTGTTTTTTTAGGTGATGATATGGGCTGCATAAGTGGAAATATGGTCATCAGTGTTCAAAAAAATAAAGCTACTACAAAAAAACCTTTAAGAGATTTTTATAAAAGTTTTCAAAAAAATCCATTTAATTTTAAAGTAAGATGTTTGTT
>Ga0190310_1000101_pt1 | contig 31758 bp, 25 predicted proteins | sample 48700778_MG_FD_165059 | JGI IMG/M metagenome (GOLD analysis project Ga0190310, IMG submission 165059) | Hydrothermal vent sediment bacterial communities from Southern Trench, Guaymas Basin, Mexico - 4870-07-7-8_MG | ecosystem: Environmental > Aquatic > Marine > Hydrothermal vents > Sediment ... | reverse complement strand
CTTAAGAACTGGTGTTGACAAAGGAAAATATATAGAAGGCGAGAAGCTTCATGGAACAGTTAATGTTATTCTGCTTACTAATGCAAAATTAACAGATGAAGCTATGGTAAGAGCAATTATTACCATTACAGAAGCCAAAACAGCAGCTTTTGAAGATTTGAAAATTCCCAGTACTTACACCCCCAGTGTTCAAGCAACAGGCACAGGAACTGATAATGTAATTATTGTTTCTGGAATAACAGGTCCAAAAGTTACTTATACAGGTGGACATAGTAAGATAGGAGAATTAATAGGCAAAGCAGTTTATGAGGGAGTAATAAAAGCACTGATGAAACAAAATGGCTTTAAACTTCAAAAATAAAATAATTATATTTGTTTTTATATTTTTGACAGTTTCTTCTCTTTCTGCAAAAGAAGTAACTATTGTAGATGAAATGGGAAGGAAAGTTAAAATAAATGTGCCTGTTAAAAAAGCTGTTATTATTATGGCTCCAGAGTTTATTCCTGCTTTTGATTTATGGGATCAAGTGGTAGGAGTAAGCTATTGGATTTATAAAGAATATAAATTTTTTAGTTATATAAAACCAGATTGGAAAAAGAATGTGCTTCCTGTAGGAAGTGGAATGGGAAGATATATTAATATAGAAACTCTTCTTAAACTTAAGCCAGATATAGTTATTACAGGTCCATTTTATCCTTATGTTGTAAAATTTATGGAAAAGCAAGGATTAAAGGTAATTACTATTAATCCAGATACAATTTCTGAGTTTTATAAAACTTCTAAACTTTTTGGAATTCTTTTTGGTAAAGAAAAAAGAGCGCAATTTTTAGTTAATGAAATGGAAAAAGTTTTTAATTTTATCCAAAAAAGAGTAGCTAATATCTCTCAGCCTAAAAAAGCAGTATGGATTTATAGATTACAACCATTAGGAATAGGTTGTAAGGGGAGTATTATAGAAGATATATTTAAAAAATTAAATATAATAAATGTAGGAGAGTTAATTAATCCCAATTGTAAAACTATATTAGAAATTTCTATAGAGCATTTAATTAAATATAATCCAGATATAATTTTTCTCTGGGGATTTACAAAAGCAAAACCAGAAGATATTTTAAATAATTCTCAATGGAAACTTATAAAAGCAGTAAAAGAAAGTAAAGTTTACAAAGTTCCAAAAAATCTTGGCACATGGTCTCCATCTTTAGCTATTCTTAGCCTTTGGATAGCTATAAAAGTTTATCCAGAAAAATTTAAAGATGTAAACTTTATAGAATATAGCAACTCTTTTTATCAAAAGATTTTCGGAGTGCCTTATAGTAAAGTTGTATTAGATGAATAAAAGTTTATAAAAATAATTTTCTACACTGGAAGATCGTCTTAGTAGAATTTATTTGATAAAGGAAAAGATTAAAAATGAAACCACTTGTTCTTTATTATTATAGTCCACATTCTTTGGAGATCACATCTTTAAGTGCAGGAATAAAAAAGTTCAAAGAAGAGGGAGGGAAAATAAAAGTTATAGCAAGAACTGGTTCACAGCTTTTAAATGAAAAAAATGCTCAAGAATTTATAAAAAATGCAATTTTAGCTGATGCAGTTTTTATAACTCTTCATGGAGGAAGACAATCTTGTCCTGTTTTTGAGATATTAATGAAAACTCTCTCAGAGAGAAAAAATTCTGGAGAAAAAGTTCCTTATCTTCATATTTATTCTCCTGGAAAAGATGAAGATGGAATTTTAGCAGCTAAAGAATATGATCCAGATTTTGGAAAAGAACCATGGATAATCTTAAATCGTTATCTTTCTTATGGAGGAACAATTAATTTTTACAATATGTTTAAATATCTTCGCTATCTTTTATTTAAAGAAAAAATCACTTTTAACAAACCTGTTAAACCTCCAGAAGAAGGTATTTATCATCCTGATTTTTCCAGAATATTTACCTTAGAAGAATATTATTCTTTAAAAATAGATCCTCAAAAACCCACTATAGGAATCTGGTTTTATCAAAGTTACTGGTTAAATGGTGATTTAGCTTATATTGATGCTTTAATAAGAGAAATAGAAAATCAGGGAGGTAATGTAATAGCTGTTTTTCATTTAAGATATAAAGATAAAGAGAGAGGAAATAAAGGAGCAGATTTTATAGTAGAAAATTTTTTTAAAAAAGAAGGTAATACAATTATAGATTGTTTAATAAGTCCTATGATATTTTCTTTAACCCTTTTTGCTCCAGAGTATAAAGAGCTTTTAAAATATTTGGATGTGCCTGTATTACAAGTTATACCTATGTGGACTTCTTATAAGGAATGGAAAGAGAGCCAGCAGGGTATCTCTGTTATGGATGTAGCATATTCTGTTGCTCAGCCTGAATTTGACGGAAATCTTATAACTGTGCCTGTTGCTTCAAGAGAAGAAAGTGAAATAGATCCTCTTACAGGTGCTTTAATGGCAAAACAAATACCCATTCCAGAAAGAATAAAAAAAGTTGTGTCTTTAGCTTTAAACTGGGCTAAGTTAAGAAAAAAGAAAAATGAAGAAAAAAGAATAGCTATTATTTTTCACCATTATCCTCCCAGGAATGACAGAATTGGTTGTGCTGTGGGACTTGATAGTTTTGAAAGCGTAAAAGAGATAATAGCCAAATTAAAAGCTGATGGATATAAAGTAGAAAGGACTTATAAAAATGGAGAAGAAATAGCAAAGGAACTTCTTTCTGGAATGACCTGTGACCAAAAATGGTTAATACCTGAGAAGATTTCAAAAAAAGCAAATGCTGTTATAAAAGATTCAGAAATAAAAGAATGTTTTAAAGATTTACCAATAAAGGTTAAAGAGAAGTTAAAAGAAGATTGGGGTGAAATTCCAGGTAAACTTTTTGTTTGGCAGAACAAAATGTATTTTCCAGGTGTAATAAATGGAAATATTTTTATTACTATTCAGCCTCCAAGAGGTTATTTAGAGAATATAGAAAAAATTTATCATGACACTAATCTTTCTCCTCCTTATTATTATTTAGCTTTTTATAGATGGATTAAAAATGTATTTAAAGCTGATGCAGTTATTCATGTAGGGAAACATGGTTCTTTAGAATGGCTTCCTGGAAAATCTGCAGGGCTTTCTGAAGAATGTTTTCCTGATATTGCTATTATGGATCTCCCTAATATTTATCCTTACATTATAAATGATCCTGGAGAAGGAACTCAGGCTAAGAGAAGGTCTTATTGTTGTATTATAGATCATTTAACACCTGTTTTTAAAAATGCAGATTTATATGATGAACTGGCAAAAGTTGAGAATTTATTAAAAGAATATGCAGATGCTCAAAGAGAAGATCCTAAAAAAATAGAAGTTCTTAAATCCTTAATATGGAAAGCAATATGCGAGGCTAATTTGGATAAAGATTTAAATGTTAAAAAAGAAGAGGTTTTCGCAGATTTTGAAAATTTCTCAGAAAAATTACACAATTACTTAGATGAATTAAGAGATACCATGATAAATGATGGACTTCATATTATGGGCAAACCTCCAGAAGGAGATGATTTAATAGAATTTTTAGTGCAATTAACAAGATTACCTAATAGAGAGGTTCCATCTTTAAGAGAGTGTATTTTAAAGGTCTGGGGGTATGATTATGATGAGCTACTTAAAAATAGAGGAAAAGTTCTTCCACATTTTAAAGGAAAAACAGGAGGAAAGATTATCCAAGAAGCCCATAAAACAGCTTTATCTTTAATAAAAGAATTAGAAGAAAAAAATTTTTCTGTAGGAGCTATAAACGATATTGTTAAAAAATATTTTGGAAAATTAGATATAAAACTTGATAAAGTTTTAAGGTATATCTGTAGGGATTTAATTGTAAATATTAGAAAAACCGCAGAAGAAATAGATGCAACCTTAAAAGCACTTTCAGGGGAATTTGTTCTACCAGGACCTTCTGGAGCTCCAACTCGTGGGCAGGCAGATATTTTACCTACAGGTAGAAATTTTTATTCAGTAGATCCTTTGCAAATTCCTACTCCTTCTGCTTGGGAAATAGGTAAACGCTTAGCTGAAGAACTTATAGAAAAGTCTTTAAAAGAAACCAAAAAATACCCTTCTAATATAGGAATGATTTTATGGGGAACAGGCACTATGAGAACTAAAGGAGAAGATGTAGCAGAGATTTTTTATCTTATGGGAGTGAAACCCCGCTGGGCTAAAGGTAGTGGAAGAATAGAAGGATTAGAAATAATTTCATTAGAAGAACTCAGAAGACCAAGATTTGATGTTACTATAAGGATATCTGGTTTTTTTAGAGATGCATTTCCAAATTTAGTAGTACTTATTGATGAAGCTGTGCAAATGGTAGCTAAATTAAAAGAACCTCCTGAAATGAATATATTAAGAAAAAATGTTTTAGAAGATATGAAAAAATATATGAAAATGGGAATGAAAAAAGAAGAGGCTTTTAGAGAAGCTACCTTCAGAGTTTTTGGATGCCCTCCAGGAACTTATGGAGCAGGTGTTGAAGAATTAATAGAATCTAAAAATTGGAAAACCCAAAATGATTTAGGAAATATTTACATTAAATGGAGCGCCCATGCTTATGGAAAAAATTCTTACGGAAAGACAAAAATAGAAAATTTTAAAAATCTCCTTTCTCGAATAGAGGTTACTATAAAAAATGAAGATACTAAAGAATATGATATTATGTCTTGCACAGACTATTATAATTATCACGGAGGATTGATTACAGCAGTTAAAACTGTAAAAGGAGAATATCCTTTATCCTTAGTAGGTGATAGTTCTGATCCGAGAAGAGTAAAAGTGAGAACCTTAACAGAAGAAATTAATTATATTTTAAGATCTCGTCTGCTTAATCCTAAATGGCTTAAAGGTATGAAAAGACACAGTTATAAAGGTGCAGGAGATATTTCTTATGTAGTTGATATTGTTTTTGGCTGGGATGCTACTGCTGAAGTAATAAAAGATTGGATGTATAATGAAATAGCAAAAAAATATGTCTTAGATAAAGAAATGCAAGAATGGTTTAAAAAAGTTAATCCTTATGCTTTGTTAAATATTTTGGAAAAACTATTAGAAGCAATTTTTCGTGGTATGTGGAAAGCAGAGAAAGAAATGGAAAAACAATTAAAAAAGATTTATTTAGAGATTGAAGGGGAAATAGAAAAATTAACAGAATAAATTAAATATTAATTATTTCTTTATTAATAAATATAAAATATACTCAAACTTTTCTAAAATTTTTTTATATACACCTCCATAGCTTTTACTCATACCAAAAAGTTCTTTTTTTAGTTCTAAAAGTATTTTATTTTTAGATTGATTATAGGTCAACTTTTCAAAATTGAGAGCTATTCTTTCTTTGGGAAGAAGTTCTTTAGAAGATTTATAAAAATAATTAAAATCTTTCTTTATTTCTTCTAAATTTTGTCTTATTTTTTCTATATCCTTTTTTGATAGATTTTTTGAAGAAATAAGTTTATTTATTTCTTTTAATACAATATAAAGATTAAAATACTCAAAACCTCTAATTCCTCGTCTCCATTGATAAATGAAGGGATACCGTTTAAAAAATAGAAAATTTCTTTCTCCAATTATAATAAGTTCCTTAGATTTTTGATAAAAATTTTTTATACTTTTTTCAAGTTTTTTTTGTGTTTCTGAAAAATAGGAAATTTCAAGTTTTTTTATTTCTTCTTGGGGCTTTAAATTAAAAATCTTAGCAAAATTTTTAAAAACTTTTATTCCTCTTTTATCTTCAGGAGTATCAAAGTGAATAAGAGATAGAAATATTCTTCCTTTACCATAAATTCCTTCAACAACTAAGGGGCTTCCTTTTATTCTTTCTGGATTTAGTTTAATTTCATAAAAATTTTCGAGCTCCTCCCATTGATTTTGAAAATCCCTTACTGAGAAATCCGAACTAAAAGCTTCTGGTAAAGCTTTTTCGAAACTTGCTAATATTTTAATATTTTTATCTTCTATTAAAAATTCAGAAGGCCACCAAAGAAAAAATTCAGGTTTTTTTATTCCTTGCCAAATTGGATGGGGATTTAAACTGACTCTAATAGGGCCACTGAAACCAGGCACTCTATCTTTTTTTCTTCTAATTTTGACTAATCCCAGTCCTTCAGATGTAGCAAGTCCTGCTCCACCGCAAATACCAAAATAAATCCCTCCATCTTCTACAAATTTTTTTATTAACTTCTTGCCATTTTTCCCAAGAACTTGAAGTTTATTGGAAGCCCAACCACCAGGAACAAAAAGGACTTTATATTTTTCTAAAAATTTTTCATTTAAATTTTCAGCTAAAATTGGTTCAACCTCTATTCCAGCTTGGTTAAGAGCTTTATATAACCAAATTCCCCAAAGATAAGACTCATTCCAAAAAAGAGCTGATTTCAAACTCCTTTTCATACTTCCTCTCATAACCTCTTGAAGTAATAAACCATTGGTTAAAATAAAAACTTTTAGAACTTCCTATTATAATAGTGCTTTTCATATCAACCAAATTTTCATCAAGTTCTCCTAAGGTAGTAAAATAGATTTTTTGGGAATCTCTCATAGCAGAACAAACCACAGCTACAGGTATGGTTTCTTTACGATATTGAAGTATAATCTTTTTTGCTTCAGAGAGTTGAATTTTTCTTCTCTTGCTTCTTGGATTGTAAATCACTATTGGAAGATCTGCCTGTGAAATAATATTTAACCTTTTTTTAATTTCCTCCCAAGGAGTAAGTCTATCAGAAAGGCTAATAACAGCAAAATCATTCATAAGAGGAGCTCCGATAAGGGCTGAACAGGCATTTAGAGCTGAAATTCCAGGAATAATTTCCACTTCCAAAGATAGATTATTTTTTCCTAAAATCTCAAGCACCAAACCAGCCATTCCATATATTCCAGGATCTCCTCCACTTATCAGAGCTACTATTTTACCTTTTAAAGCCTCTTCAATAGCTTTTTTAGCTCTTTTTATTTCCTCTGTCATAGAAAAATTATAGATTTCTTTACCAGGAAGAAGTTTTTCCAAAAATTTTAAGTAAGTTTTATAACCTACTACAACTTCTGCTTCCCTTAAAATAGTAAGAGCTTTTAAAGTGAGATATTCTATTTTCCCAGGGCCTGTTCCTACTATGTAAAGTTTGCCAGGAATTCGATAAATTTCTTCTGCTACTGCTATTGTAATATTTTTTAAAGTTCTTTTTGGAATAAGAAGAGAGCCTTTACTTGCAACAAGTGCAGATTGTTCTGAAACACTATAAACTCCTACTGCCTGAAAGACCCTTTTTGAAGGAGTACAAGCTTCTTTCTTTTGGAGTTCATCTTTATTAAACCCAAATAAAATTAACTTTTTATTTTGACAAAAAGTTTTTAAAGGCAAATATTTAGCTTTTTTCTCTAAGGTTGCAATACCTTTTAAAGCAAGAATATCCAAATTTTTTTCCTTAAAAACTTTATTTATAGCTATTTCTATTTCTTTTTCAGTTATACCTTCGTGAAATCCCAATCCTACCCATAGATTAGGTGCAATCAAAATAAGTTGGGTTTTTAAATCTCCCAAGCTTTTATTAGTAATAATTACCTCAGCTTCTCTATAATTATCAACCTCTTTGGCAAAATTAAAAAGAGGGATTTCAAGATTTGTTTCTTTATAAACCTTTAAATACCCTTTTTCATTAAAAATTGCCATTATCTTTGGTAAAATTTCTGGATTTTTAGAAATAAGACCCATTCTTTTAATCCAGAGGTCTAATGCTGGAAGGGCTTTTGAGTCTGAAGCTGTGGTAATTACAGGTTCAGAACCAAGGAAATCTGCTAATTCTTGAGCTATTTTATTGACTTCAGCACTGTGTCCACCAAGAAGAGGGATTACAAACTTTCCAGTTTCATTTATAACAAGCACTCCAGGGTCTTCTTTTTTACTTTTTACAAATTCTGTTATCTGTCGAATAACAATTCCTAATGCCATAATAAAAATTAAAATATTTCCTTTTTGCCATTTTTCAGCAATCAATTCCTTTTTTAATTTATAGATTTCAGCTTTTTTCAAAAGAATTCTTAATTTTTCAGCAAGCCTTTTTCCTTCAGAAGATAGGTAAAAAATAGTAAAATTAGAATTTTTTTGATTTCCCATAGAGTTTTGACCTCTTACCGAGGTTTTTAAATACACAATTTAAAACTTCTCCTACATAAATAAGTGCAGTTTTTTTTATATTTTCTTTTTTTACCAAGATATTAAGCTCTTTAAGAGTGCCAAAAAGAATTTTTTCATCCTTTTGAGTTAGACGATAAAGAATAGCTATAGGTGTATCAGGAGAAAGAACTTCTAATAAAATTTTTTCAAGCTCCTCAACATAGCTTACACTTAAGAAAAACACTAAAGTAGCTTTTTTAAGCGCAAGTCTTTTAATTTCCTCAGAAGTAGCACCTCCTGTTTTTCCAGCTATTCTTGTAAAGATTATAGTATGAGAAAGATCAGGATAGGTAAGCTCTATTCCGAGCTTTGCAGCTCCTGCTACTGCAGAGGAAATACCAGGAATTATTTCATAAGGTATCTCTTTTTTCCTTAATACTTCTATTTGTTCTTGAATAGCACTATAAAAAGCAGGATCTCCACTAATAAGTCTTGCAACTTTTTTATTTTCTCTGATTGCTTTTTCTATAAGTGCTATTATATCTTCCAGAGAAAGATAAGAAGAATCGTGCATTTCAGCCTTAGGCACTTCTTTTTTAAAAAAATCTATCATTTCAGGATTGATCAGACTTCCAGGATAAATAATTACCTGAGAATTTTTGATAATTTTCCAGGCTTTAAGAGTTAAAAGTTCTGGATCCCCAGGACCAATACCTATAAAATAAACCATTGCTTCCATTAATTTTCTCTTTTTTTAAAAATTACTATGGAAAAATAATCCAATTCTTCTTCTGGCACTTCTTTTAAATTAGTATAAATTTTTTCCTCTAACATAGTGGCTTTTTTAACATAAAAACTTTGATAATTTTTCAAATTTTCTGCTAATTTTAGAATTTTTTGCCAATTTTTATGAGGTTTCATCAAAATAAGGGTATCAAAATCTTTCCCATATTTTTCCAGATTATCAGCATAATTGGCAGGAAGTATTATTATTTTTTCATTTGCTATGGAAAGATTTGTAGGAATAACTGAAGCTACAGCTGATAAAGAACTAACTCCTGGAACAATTTCAATTTCTGCAAAATTTTTAAGAAAGGAATATAAGTAAAAAAAAGTAGAATAAAAAGCCGGGTCTCCAAGAGTAATAAAAGCGCCTTTTCCAAAAAGATTAAGATATTTTATAATTTCGTCTGAAAGGATTTTCCAATGAGCTTCTAAATCAGTTTCTTTGGTTTTTTTCATAGGAAAAAGCAAAGAAACAACCTTTTTCTTGTTTAAATTAACAGCTTTTTTTATAATAGATAAGGCAAGATTATCTTTACCTCCGGTAGGAGAAAAAATGAGAGGAACCCTTTTTAAAATTTTTTTAGCCTTAAGAGTAAGTAATTCTGGATCTCCAGGTCCGACTCCAATAACATAAAGTTTAATTATTTTTTTTGTGGTTTTTTGCAAATCAATCCCCTCTCTCTGCTTTAACTACAAAAATTGGATTTAAAGCTTTAAAAACCTTTTGTTCTCCCAATTTTTCAAGACGGTTTACCATAATTTGGGAAACATCTACTTTAAAATTGTGATTCTCCAGAAAATAAAGTCCTTTATATAAAGTATCAAAAGAAATAGCAGTAAAAACAATAATTTTAAGCTTATTAAGATTTGCTAAAAATTCCAAAATTTCCTTTAGTTTCCCACAACTTCCTCCTATAAAAACTCTATCAGGTTCTTCTAAGTCCCTTAGACATTCAGGAGCAGAACCCCTAATAATTTTTAAATTAAAAAGAGCAAACTTTTCTTTATTCTTTTTTATTATCTCATAAGCTTCGTATTTTTTTTCGATAGCATAAACTTTTAAATAAGGATTTAAAAGTGCACATTCTACACTTATAGCTCCTGAACCAGCTCCAATATCCCAAAATATTCCTTCTTTGGGTAGCTTTAATTTATGTATCACTACAGCCCTTACCTCATCCTTAGTAATCATTCCTTTTTCATGAAAAATTTCATTTTCTTTAAGTCCAAAAAGTAAATTATCAGAAAACCCATTTTCAACAATAACAAATATAAGGTTTGGTTCTGCAAAATTTTGATTTTTTATTTCTTCTGGCTTTACAAAAATAATTCTTTCTTCACAACTTCCCAGCTTTTCAAATATCCACATTTTTACCTTATCTTTAAAAAGGCTATTTTCAAAAACCCGGGCTATTTTTGATGGATTATTCTTTGAATCAGTCAAAATTGCAAGTTTTTTATGAATTTTTAAAAAGTTTAATAGAGTGTCTTCCTCTAAATTTCTTCCGTGAAAACTTAAGGGAAAAAATTCCCACCAATTTTCTTTAATTAGAGCTCCTGCTTTCTGCAAACAAGTTAAATCAGGAAAAATCTCTACTTTTTCTTTTTCAAAAATTTTTAAAATCCTTTGTCCTATACCAAAGTAAAGAGGATCTCCAGAGGCTAAAATAGCTACGCTCATTTTTTCTATAATATCATTAAGAATTTTTAAGAGTTCATCAATTTTTTTACAAACTTTTACTTTTTCTTTTACTTTGGAATAAATTTCATATTTTTTAAAAATTCTAAGAGTCCCAGGAAAAGCTAAAATTAAAGGAGCATTAAAAAGAATTTCTTGAGCCTTTTTCTCGAGAGGTTTAAAACCGATTCCTATAAGATAAATCTTATTCCTCATCTTTTACCTTATCTTCTGGTAAAAGAAAATAAATTTCCATAATCCAACCGTTTTCTTTTCTAAGTTTTCTTCTAAGTTCAATAATTTTTTCTTTTACCTCACTAAGTCTTCCAGAAAGAAGCACTTCCTTTTCTGTTCCCAAATAAGCCCCCCAGTAAATTTTTAAATCTTTCTGATTAAATTTTCTATAACTTTCATAATTATCTAAAAACACTACAGTATTTTCCTTTATTTCAGAAAATTTTTTTAATCCTCTGGGTGTAGTAAAAAGAAGAGAACCTGCTATTCTGGTTAAAGGGATTTTGTGTTTAGCACTTAAAATCTGAAAAGCTGATATCCCAGGAATGATTTCAAATTCAATAGGAATTTGTTTTTGCACATCTTTAAATATTTCTATATGTCCATCATAAATAGAGGGATCTCCCCAGATAATAAAACCTACCTCTTCTGTAGATTCTTTCTGTAAAATTTCTGTTAAAATTTCTGCTTTTTTTCTTCTCCAAGAGGTTATAGCCTCTTTATATTGAAAACTTCTTTTTCTTTCTGGAAAGGGAATTTCCACTATTTTAAAATTTCGGTCTTTTCGAATTTTATAAAGAATTTCTTTTCTTTTTTCTGTAAGATATGTTTTTTTACTTGATTTTAAAGGAATTAAAAATAAAGGCAATCTTTTTATTAAATCTACTGCTTCCAAGGTCAGATACTTAAGGTTTCCTGGTCCCATTCCTATTAAATAAACCTTTTTTACCATTCTTTCATCCTTAAAAGGGCATTAATTACTGCACATGTAGCTGGACTTCCTCCTTTCCTACTGATATTGGTAATAAAAGGAAAGTCTTGCTTAGAAAGGAAAATTTTTGATTCCAAAGCCTTTACAAATCCCACTGGCATTCCTATTACCACTACTTTCTTTTCATTTTTTTGTTTTAAAACCTCTATAGTTTTTAAAAGGGCTGTGGGAGAATTGCCTATAGCAATAATGCCAATATTAGGCTCTTTTTTGAGAGCAAGCTCAATTGCTTTTTCTGTGCGAGTAGTTTCAAATTCTTTTACTTCAGAAAGGTAACAAATTACTTTAGAGCTTCCCAAATATTTTTGAGAAATACCAGCTTCTACCATTTTAATATCTACAAGAATGTCCTTCCCATTTTTTAAAGCTTTTAAAGCCTGAGGGATAGCATCTCTGTGAAAAATCATCGTATCTTTATACTCAAAATCTGCTGTAGCATGAATAACCCTTTTAATAATTTCTTTTTCCTCTTTTGAAAATAAACTTAAATCTATTTCTTTTTCAATAATTTCCATGCTTTTTTTCTCTATTTCCTCACCTTTAAGTTCTTTTAATTCTTCTATCTTTTCTTTATTAATTTTTGCCATTTTTCCATGAACCTTTAGAGATTTTGATATATAAAATTTATTAAATGCACATAGCTTGCGATGGTGTTTTTATATTTATATCCTTCATACCATATATTTCCATAAAGATCTTTTACCTTGTAAATCTTTTTAATCTTTTCAAGCTCTCTTACCTTAGTATAATGAAATTCATGCCCTCTAAAAACTATATTTTTTTTAAATAAAAAAGTTTTATCAAGCACCTTTACTTCTCTATAACCTAAGTGAAGTCTATCCATGTTTATTTCCAGAGGAAAAACTCCTACCATAGGATAGCTTTTTCCATTGTAAAAAACCTTTTTAGAAAGATAAATTAAACCTCCACATTCAGCATAAAGGCATTTTCCTTCTTCTGCCCAGTTTTTTATAAACTGTTGCATAATTTTATTTTCAGAAATAGCTTCAATATATAGCTCTGGATAACCTCCTCCAATGTAGATAATGTCTACATTATTTGGTAAACTTTTATCATAAAGAGGACTAAAAAATTCAACCTGGAATTTTTCTTTAAGACTATCAAGAAGATGAGTATAATAAAAACAAAAAACAGGATCCATAGCTATAGCTATTTTTTTAAAAGTGATATTTAAAAAAAACTGAGGTTCTGATAAATACATAAAGTCTTTTTTAGAACTTAAAGTTAAAAGGGTTTCCAGATCAAAGTTTTTTTCTATTGTTTCTTTTAAATAAGAAATTTTTTCTTCTGTAAAAATTTTATCCTGTGGCATATAAAGTCCCAAGTGTCTTGAAGGGATTTCAAATTCGGGTTTCTTAGGTAGATATCCCAGAACTTTAAAATTTTTTAAGGTTTTAAGAAGTCTTTGAAGATGTCTTTCAGAAGAAACCCGATTTAAAACTAAATAAAGCTCAATACCCTCCTTTTGGAGAAATTTTTTAAATCCCAAGGCAATAGCTTTTACAGTTTCAGCCATACCAAAAACATCAATAACAAGTAGCACTGGAAGCTTAAGTCTTTTTGCAACTTCAAATGTAGAAAAATCTCCGTCAAAAAGTCCCATTACTCCTTCAATTATAGAAATTTCTGCCTTTTTAGCATATTTCCAAAACCAATTTTCAAAATCCTTTTCCATACTAAAGAGATCCAAATTTACAGAAGCAATTCCGCTTATCTGTTTATGCCAGCTTGTGTCTATATAATCTGGTCCTACTTTAAAAGGTTGAATCCTTACTCCTTTTTCTTTTAAAGCTCTCAGCAATCCCAAAGTAACTATAGTCTTTCCACACCCGCTATGAGTGCCAGCTACAATAAACCCTTTAACCATGCTTTAAGCACTCTTAAAAATTTTTGATTTTCTTTTCTTTTTTTAAGAGATACTCTGATATAATTCTCATTAAGCCCATAAAAGTTATAGCAATTTCTCACAAGAATTCCACTTTTTAACAAATACTTTGTGAGATCAAGTCCTTTTGGTAAATATAAAAGATAAAAATTAGCTACACTTGGAAAAAATTTCACCTTTATTTTTTGTAGTGCCGTCTCTACATACTGTTTTTCCTTTTTAAAAAATTGAAGGCTTTTTTTAATAAAATCTTTATCAGTAAGCAGAAAAATACCTAAAGTTTGAGCAAACATATTTACACTCCAGGGCTCTTTGTAATTTTTTAATCTTTCAATAAGTTTTTCATTACTTACAAGATAACCAAGTCTTAATCCTGCAAGTCCAAAAAATTTGGTAAAAGAACGAAAAACTATTAAATTAGGATAAAAAGTGGCTTCTCTTAAAAGACTTTCTTTCTCACAAAACTCAATAAAAGCTTCATCTATTAGAAAAGTAATATCAGGATAATCCTCAACAATTTCTAAAATTTTATTTTTTTCTATTACCCAGCCTGTAGGATTGTTAGGATTACATAAAAAAACAACCTGAATTTTTTCTTTTTTTAAAGCTGTCTTAAGTTTTTTTAGAATTTTTTCTTTTTTTAAGTCAAAAATTCGGCTAATTTTTTTTACTCCTGAAATCCTTGTAGCTCTTTCATATTCAATAAAAGTAGGCTCTACAATAAGCGCTCTATCAGGAGAAAGAGCTCTTGTAGAAAGATAAATAAGCTCTGTGGAACCATTTCCACAGAGTATAGTTTCTTCTGAAATTTTATATTTTTCTGCTATAATTTTTTTTAGCTGAGTGCATTCAGGATCAGGATATTTATCAAGAAAGATTGAAATTTCTCTAAATACTTTCTGAATTTTTTTTAACACCTCTCTGGAAGTAATTAAAGGATTAGTTGAGGCACTAAGGTCTATAATTTCAGAAGGAGCTTTTTTACATATTTTAGCTACTCTGTAAATATTTCCTCCATGAGGAAGTACCTTTAAAATATTATCAAATTCTAAATTGTTCTTCATAAAAATTTACTCATTAATAAAGTTTTTGCTAAATAAATTAGCACCAAAAATAGAAAGGAGCTTAAAATAACTATAGAAGAAGCATTTTCTATAAGTTTTGAAAAATCAGGATTTAAGTCTTCACCTATATAAGGTTTTTCAACAAGTCTTCCTTCATAAGTAGCTGGACCTCCTAATTTTACCCCTAAAGCTCCTGCCATAGCAGCTTCTGATATTCCACTATTAGGACTGAGATGTTTTCTTCCATCTTTTATCATTATTTTAAAAGCATTAAAAGCCGATTTTTTCCCTTTTAAAAACAAAGTAGCAAGCCCGATTAAAAAACCTGTTAATCTGGCAGGAATATAATTAAAAATATCATCCATTTTTGCTGAAAACCAGCCAAAATACAAATACTTTTCATTTCTATAACCTACCATAGAATCTAAAGTGTTTACAGTTTTATAAAATACAAGCATTGGAAATCCTCCTAAAGTAAGGTAAAACAGAGGTGCAATAACAGCATCATTCAAATTTTCAGAAAGACTTTCAACTACAGCAGTCCTTATTTTTTTAGAATTAAGTTTTTCTGTGTCCCTTCCAACAAGAGCTTTAAGCTCTTTTCTTGCTTTTTCAATCTTTTTTTCTTTTAAAAGAGCTTCAATATTTCTTCCAGTAGAAATCAATCCCCTTAAAGCTAAAAACTGACCAATAAAAAAAATAAAAAGCCCTTCTAAAAAGAATCCCAATAAAAATGAGCTCTCTTTTTGAAATTTTTTTATTTCATAAACTACTAAAAGAGCTACTAAAAACCAGAAAGAAACAGTTACAAAAAAAAGACAAATTCCTTGAATTCTTTCTGAAAAAAATCTAATTTTTCGTAAAAACTTTTCGATTTTTTCTATAAATTTACCTATAGCAACTACTGGATGAGGAATAAAGGCAGGGTCTCCTATAAGAAAATCCAGAAGAAAAGCACCTATAATTTCCCATGATTTAACATAAAAAATTTCAGATGTCATTTCTTTATAAGCTCAAAGATTTTTTCTATTTCTAAATGTTTTTCTATTAAATCAGCTAAAAAATTAAAATTTCTTTCTAAAAATTTGTTATAAGAGTAAGTAAACTCTATAGGTTTCCAACCTTTTTTAATTCTGTGTCTATTAATTAAAGCTCGCCTAAAGGAATCATTATGAAAAATTCCATGAAGATAGGTTCCCCAAACTCTTCCTTTGATAAAACCATCGAGTGTCTCTTCTCCTGTAGCAAGCCTTTTTATCTTAAAAAGATTTAAATTCCCAAAAGTTCTTCCCATATGAATTTCGTATCCCCAGAGTTTATGAAAGTCCTTTTCTATAAGACTTGAAGCCTCAACCTGAGTGGTTATTTTCTCAGGATAAAACTCGGTCTCTACTTCTAAAAAACCAAGAGTTTTTATTTCTTTTTCCATACTTTCTACCTGAAAAGGATCTTTAATAACCTCACCAAGCATCTGAAATCCTCCACAAATTCCTATAAGCTCAGCACCTCTTCTCAAAGCTTTCTTTAAAACCTCTTTTATTCCAAGTTTTTTAAGAGTTTTTAAATCTTCAATAGTTTTTTTACTTCCTGGTATAATTATTATATCTGCATTAACTATATCTTCTGTTCTTAAAGAATAAACCAATTCAACATCAGGTTCCCATCTAAAGGGGTCAAAATCATAAAAATTGGAGATATATTTAAGTCTTAAAACTGTAATTTTTATAAAGTCTTTTTCCCTTGCTAAAAATTCTTTTCTGGTTGGCAAATTGAAGCCATCTTCTTCAGAAATTGCGAGATTTTCAAAATAAGGAATTATCCCATAGCAATTTTTATTACTAAGTTTTTCTAATTTTTTTATCCCAGGAAGCAAAATTCTTGCATCACCCCGAAATTTATTAATAATAAAGCCTTTTATTAAAGAAAACCAGCGGGCTTTATAAAATTTTAAAAGTTCCATAGTGCCGTAAAGTGATGCAAAAACACCTCCTTTATCTATATCTCCAACAAGAAACACAGGAGAATTTAAATATTCAGCTACTCTCATATTTACTATATCTACATCCAGAAGGTTAATTTCTGCAGGGCTTCCAGCTCCTTCAATTATTAAAAGTTCGTATTTTTTAGAAAGATATTTTAAAGAAGCTTTTACATAATCCCAAAGTTTATCTTTTTCTTGATAATACTTTTCAGGTTTTAGGGTCTTATAAACTTTTCCATGAAGAATTACCTGAGAGCCTTGTTTGCCTTCTGCTTTAAGTAAAATAGGATTGAAATGAACTTCTGGTTCAACTCCACAAGCTTTAGCTTGAAGTGCCTGAGCAAGACCAATCTCTCCTCCATCAAGAGTAATATAACTTTGTAAACTCATATTTTGAGCCTTAAAGGGAGCAACCTTAAAACCTCTTTTTAAAGCTAATCTTCCAAGAGCACTAACTAAAAGGGATTTACCTGCTCCTGAAGAAGTGCCAACTATCATTAAAGTCTTTGCCATAAAACTCTCCAGAAAATTAAAAGTAAAATTTCAAAAATTTCTACCAAAGCTCCAAGATTGTCTCCTGTAATTCCATCAAAAAGTCTTTCAAAAATTTTTTTAAATAAAAATCCTAATAAAATTAAAGCAAAAACAAGGATAAGAAAACCAAAAATTTTAAAATCTCTGTAAAAATTCCAACAAACAGTTAGCCAGATTAAAAAAATTAGAAAAAAGCTAAGAATAATCTCTTTTAAGCTAATATTTTTTATTAGTAAATATCCGAGTCCTGAATTTTTTGCAGGTTTTGAAAGGTATATTACTGGAATAATAGCCCAACGTGAAAAAGAATAACTTAAAATAAGAGCTATAAAAAAATTACTATATTGAATTATTTCTTTAATTAATATAAATTTAAGGAGTAAATCCATAATGATAGCATAAACCCCTCCTACTCCTACGGTGCTATCTTTCATTATTTTTAATCTTTTTTCTATGTCTTTTTTTCTCTCTCCAGAGTTTTTTATACTAAGAGCATCAAAAGTATCCGAAAGTCCATCTAAATGAAAAATTCCTCTAATTAAGAATAAAACAAGTAAACTCAAAAGAGCCAAAAGTTCAAAAGAAAGATATTTTAAAAATATAAATATACTTAAGGAGCAAAAAAATCCTTCAAAGGCTCCAACTACTGGAAAATAGGCTATAGCTTTTCCAAGATCTCTTTCTGTAATTTTTTCTACTTTAACAGGAATTTTTGTTAAAAAAGAAAATGCTAAAAATAAAGATTTCATCATGAAATTTTAAATAACAGAGGTTGAGACTCCTGCCTCTTCAAAAGTAAGCATTTCTTTATAAATTTTTAACCCTGCTTCAATTATATTCATAGCAAGGGCAGCACCTGTCCCTTCTCCTAATCTCAAATTTAAATTTAATAATGGCTTAATTCCTATATATTCTAAAATAGCTCTATGTCCAATTTCTTCGGATTGATGAGAAGCAATCATATATTCTTTTACCAAAGGATTTATTTTATAAGCAATCAGAGCTCCTGCTGAGGTAATAAAACCATCTATAACTACAGGAATTCTTTTTTTAGCACAAGCTAAAACCACTCCTGCACAGGCTCCAATTTCAGCTCCTCCTACTTTAGAAAGCACATCTATTGCATCTTCTGGATCAGGTTTATGAAGTTTTATTCCTTTTTTTATAACTTCTATTTTGTGCTGATAAAGTTTATCATTTATACCTGTGCCTCTTCCTGTAACTTCTTCCACAGGTTTTCCTGTAATAACTGCTGTAATAGCTGAAGAAGGGGTAGTGTTACCAATTCCCATATCACCTATACCAATGAGATTATATCCCTTTTCTATAGCTTCTTTAGTCACTTCCATTCCCACTTCTATACACCTTATAGCTTCTTCTCTTGTCATAGCAGGTTCTTTTGTAAAATTTTTTGTGCCTTTAATTACCTTTTTATGAATAAGTCTTTGAAGATTTCCAAAATCTTGATCTACCCCTACATCTATAACCCAGACATCAGCCCCTACGTGTTTTGCAAGAACATTTATACCTGCAGTTCCTTTTAAAAAATTATAAACCATTTGAGGTGTAACCTCTTTAGAAAAAGCAGAAACCCCTTCTTCTACTATCCCATGATCTCCTGCAAAAACAAGAATTATTTTTTTCTTTATCTCAGGAAAAAGATTTTCATAAATTGCTACCAGCCTTGCTGCCACTTCCTCAAGCCTTCCAAGACTTTTTTTAGGCTTTATGAGATTATCAAGTCTTGCCCAAGCCTTATTAAAAAATTCTTCCTTTAAAGGTTCTATCTTAACTTTGATTTTCTCTTTCATTAGTTTTCTTTCTGATCAAATTTTAATAGAAATTAATAACTTAATATTAAAATAACAATTCTTTTGTCAATAAAATTTTTAAACAATTACCATTTTTTTACCATTATTTAAAAATCTTTTTAAAACTCTGAATATCGGCATTCCATAATTTTAAAACAACAATCCCATCTGGATAAAACTCAAAGAGGTTAATTTTAAGAGGAAGAACTTCTATATTAAAAAATTGAGAAGTTGGAAGATTAAATATTTCAACAAAGACAGATCTTATAATACCTGCATGAGTAAAAACTACAGTTAAACCATTTGGTGCTTCCTTTTTAAAATATTCTAAAAATTTTTTAGCTCTTTCTCTCAAATCCTTCAAAGATTCTCCTTCAGGAGCTTTAAAATTTTCATCTTTATAAAAATTCCAGAACTCGAGATTATCCGCAAGTTCTTTCCAAGTTTTACCTGTCCATTCCCCAAAATTAATTTCCTTTAAATCTTTTCTTATTTGAAGTGAAATTTTTAGCTTTTTGGATAGAATTTCTGCAGGATAAAGACAACGCTTTAATGGACTTGTGTAAATTGCTTTTATTTCAAACTTAGAGAGTGCCTCAACTAATCTTCTGGAGTCTCTTTTTCCTTTTTCAGAAAGAGGAATATCCATTTCACCATAAAGTATTTTTTTTGAAACCTTTACTTCTCCATGTCTTATTAATAATAAAAATTTCATACTTTTATCTTAAATTATTTTAAATTAAAATATTATATTATTTAATTCTAAAATTTTTATGAAAAAATAAAAAAGCAAATATAATAAAGAATAATTTTTTAGATGAAATATGATCCAAGTTTTGATAGAAGAATGCTATGAATAATTTAAAGCGAGTTTATTTAAATTTTTCCAGTAAAAAGGGCTGTAATTATTATAAGCTATAAACTTGTTTCGGTTTTAAATCTTTAGGATCAAGGAGTAGAGGTTTCAGTTTGGGCAGAAAAGAATTGTAATATTTAATTTTAAAAAAAACCTACTGATAGGGGTAGGAAATAAACTTAAATATAAAGACTATTCTTAAACTTAGGCCTGATTTAATTATCGCTTGAACTTATGTTTCCAAAGTAGTTGATTATTTGGAATTTAGAGGGTTTAAAGTTTTTACTGTTCATCCAGACAATTTAGCAGAATTTTATTAGGTTTTAAGAATTTATGATAAACTTTTTGGGAAAAAAACTTAGAAAGAAATATAGAAGTTTCTGTAGAAAAAATTTTAGTTTGAAATCCTAATGTAATTTTTATTTGGGAAAATGCAGGTTATAATGAAGACTGGCTTTGTGAAAATTTACATAGATTTTGAAAAAATTGCAGATAATTCTTATCATAAAATTTTTGATATATTCTATTATTATATGAAAAGATATGAAAAGTATTAAAATTATTATTCTTTTTATTTCACCTTTAATTGTAAGTTGGGGTTCTCTTTTTTTAGGAGCTTACGAGATAAATCCAATTATAGTTATAAAAGTTTTTTTAAATGAAATTTTTCATATTTTTAATTTGAAAGACATTCCTGAAAAAGCTATTCTTATGGATATAAGACTTCCAAGAGTGTTATTGGCTGGAATTGTAGGGGCAAGTCTTTCTGGTTCTGGAGTGGTCTTACAGGGAATTTTTAGAAATCCTCTTGTTGATCCTTTTATTCTTGGAATTTCTGCTGGTGCTGCTTTTGGATGTGCCATAACAGTTGGATTTTTTCCTCAATGGTCTATTCAATTTAATGCATTTATTTTTGGTCTTGTAGCTGTAGGATTAGCTTATATAATTGCCAGAACCCAAGGAGAAATTTCTCGTCTTCCTCTTATTCTTTCTGGAGTAATTGTTTCTGCTTTTTTTCAAGCTTTGGTTTCTATAGTAAAATTTCTTGTTGATCCTCATAAATTGCAAGCTATAGTTTTTTGGCTTATGGGAAGTTTTAGTTTATCTGACTGGCGAACCTTTAAAATTGCTTTTTTAGGTAGTTTAATCGGACTTTTGCCTATTTATTTTATGCGATGGAGATTAAATGTTTTAAGTTTATCAGAAGAAGAAGCTAAATCTTTAGGAGTAAATGTGAAAAGAGAAAGATTAATTTTTATTATTTTTTCTACTTTAGCTGTAGCTACAGCAACTTCAGTTTGTGGAATTATAGGATGGGTAGGACTTATGGTTCCTCATCTGGTTAGAATGATGATAGGACCTGACCATAGAATTTTATTTCCTTTGAGTTTGACAACAGGTGCATCTTATATGATTTTAGCAGACACCATATCAAGAACTGTTACAAGTTTTGATATCCCTGTTGGAATTATTACAGCTTTAACTGGTGCCCCTTTCTTTTTATATCTTATGAAAAAAAGCGGAAAAGAAGCTTGGGGAAAATAAAAATATGCTTGAAATAAAAGGATTATGTTTTAGACATAAAGATTTAAAAGAAGATACTTTAAAGGATATAGAATTTTCAGCAGAATCAGGAAAGGTTACAGTAATACTTGGTCCAAATGGTTCAGGGAAAAGCACACTTTTTAAGTGCATAATAGGTATTTGGAAGCCTTATAAAGGAAGTATTTATGCTAATGGAAAAGAGATTAATAAACTTTCATATTTAGAAAGAGCTAAAATTTTTTCAGTAATTCCTCAAGAACATGAAATTACATTTCCTTATTCAGTTTTCGATATAGTAATAACTGGAAGAGCTCCTTATATAGGGCTTTTTTCTTGTCCCAGCAAAAGAGATTACGAAAAAGCAAAAATTGCTTTAAAAGCTCTTGAAATTTATCACTTAAAAGATAAGCCTTATAATAAAATAAGTGGAGGAGAAAGACAACTTGTTCTTATCGCAAGAGCTTTGGCTCAATCTGCACCCTTTATGCTTCTTGATGAACCTGTTTCTCATTTAGATTTCAGGAATCAAATAAAGGTGCTTTTAAAAATTAAAGAACTTGCCTATAAAAATAAAATCACTGCTCTTGTTACTTTACATGATCCAAATTTAGCCAGTTTTTTTGCAGATAAACTCGTAATAATTAAAAATGGTAAAATAGTGGCAGAAGGAAAACCTCAAGAAATTCTCAATGAAAAGCTTATAGAAGAGGTTTATGGAATAAAAATTAATCTAATACAAAACAATGGTTTTAATTTAATATGTCCTGTTTTAGATTTTTTAAACTATAAATAATAATAGCTACAGCATGCTAATCTTATTATAATATGCTTTATAAGGCTTCAAAAAATCTAAAGATTTTAATAAATATAGAAGTTCATTCTGCAAGAGCTTAGATTTAGATTATGAAAAATTTAAAAAAGTTTTAAAAGATTTAGAAAAAGCTGATTTAGTTTTTTATTACTCTAATGAACCAATATGAGTAGTTATAAATAGAATGGTTTTTTTAAATGAAAAGGAAAATTCAAGAATAAAAATTTTATTAAACTTATTTCTTTTTAAGAATAAGTTAAAAAAGTTTTAACAAAAAAACTACTTTTGATGGTATTGAAATTTTCAAAAAACTAAATGTTTCTTGTTTTTATCCTATTAAGTTCTTATTATAACTCAATTAAAGATTGAAAAAAAAGGAGCATAATTTAGATATTAAAATAGTGTATTGCTCTTCTTAAATTTGAAAAAGTAATTGAGTTGTTATTATTTCTGCTCAGGTAAATGTGAAAATGATGAGAGAAAAAGATGCTTATTTCTGGGAGGATAAAAAATTTTATCTTTCGTATAAAAATAATGTTGAAACAACAGTTACTCTGCTGCATATCTTGATACTCTTAAATCAGTGGTTTAAATTATGCGTAAAATGAAAAAGGCAGGTTATAAAGTAAAAAATATTCCAAAATCTAAAAAAAGAGCTCATTAAAAATTATGTAGAAAAAGGAGAAGCTATACTTTGTGCCGGTAGAAAAGTATTTAAAATGCCAGAAAAGACTTAAAAAGAATATGTAAAACTTGAGGAAGTTTATGATGAAAAGATAGTAATAACAGATTTTAAGTTTGGAAATGTAACAGTGATGTGCAACCTAAAAAAGTTATGCTGGAGCAAGATGCAATGGAAAGGTTTGCAAGATTTTACATAACTCAGATGTGTCATCTCCTTATTAAATATAATAAAGCTATTCAGAGGATAGCAAGCTTGTTGAACCACCTGAAAAAGAATTTTATAAAAAAGCATATTTTGGAAATTATGAATAAAGGAAATTTTGAAAAGTATAGATATTACTTATAATAAAGTAATATCAGATGAATATGATTTATTTGGGTATTGCTATTATTTCAGAACTTATGGATAAAATAACTACAACTGCTGATATTTATCTGAAAAAATGTGAAAAACCTATTATGGAGATACCAGAGAGTCTGAAAATATAAAAGTAAAGGATTTTGATTGGTGACTAATTTTTGATAAGATTACAAGAACCTTTATTATAAATGAAGAAAATAGACAATTTTTTAAAAAATAATCCTTGGGCTTTAGAAAGAAATTACCAGAAGACTTCTTGAAGCTTGGGAAAAAGGACTTTGGAATTTTGCAGAAAATGTTAAAAAAGCCTTAAAAAGTCTAATACTATAGAAAAAGTATAGAATATTAGAAAAAACATAAGAAGAAGATTCTGGAATGATTTTTCCATTTACAGCTATAGTTAATCAGGAAGATATGAAACTTGGATTGATTCTTAATGTTATAGATCCATCTATTGGTGGGCTTCTTATTATGGGAGAAAAGGGAACTGCTAAAAGCACAGCAGTTAGAGCTTTAGCAGATTTGCTTCCTGAAATAGAAGTTGTTAAAGGTTGTAGATTTAATTGTGCTCCAGAAGGACCTCATTGTATAGAATGTTTAGAAAAAATTAAAAATGGAGAACCAATAAAAATTGAGAAAAAGAAGATGGAAGTAGTAGAACTTCCTCTGGGAGTTACAGAAGATAGAGTAGTAGGAACATTAGATATAGAATATGCTATTACAAAAGGTAAAAGATATTTTGAACCGGGTCTTCTTGCCAAAGCCAATAGAAACTTTCTTTACATAGATGAGGTAAATTTACTTGAAGATCATATAGTAGATTTACTTTTAGATTCAGCAGCTATGGGAATAAATAGAGTTGAAAGAGAAGGTATTTCTTTTTTTCATCCTGCCAAATTTATTTTAGTCGGGACTATGAATCCAGAAGAAGGTGAACTTCGTCCTCAATTTTTAGATAGATTTGGTCTTTGTATAGAAATAAGAGCTATTACAGATAAAACTTTAAGGAAAGAAGTTTTGAAAAGAAAAATAGAATTTGATACTAATCCTGAAGAATTTATGCAAAAATGGGAGCCTGAACAAAAAAAATTAGTAAAAAAAATTCTTGAAGCTAAAAAATTGGTGTCTGAAATAGAAATTTCTGAAGAAATTTATAAAACAGTAGTAGAAATTACTTCTAAACTTAACTTAGATGGTCATAGAGGAGATATAGTGCTTCTTAAAGCAGCTAAAGCTCATGCTGCTTTTAATCTCAGAAAAGAAGTTAAAAAAGAAGATATAAAAAGAGTTGCTTATTTTGCTTTAAAACATAGATTAAAAAGACTTCCTTTTGAAGAACCTGAAAATGAGGTAAAAAAATTTTATGAAATCCTTTCCAGAATTTAAGGATATTTTTCCAGAATTAGTTGGTAATTATACTGCTAAACTTGCTTTAGTTTTAAATTTAATAGACCCAAAATGTGGAGGAGTTTTATTAACAGGAAGAAGAGGAGTAGGAAAATCTTTTCTTTTAAAGCTTTTCAAAAAATATTTAAAACTTTTTAATCTTCCCTATGTAGAAATTCCTCTCAATGTTACAGAAGAAAATTTGGTAGGGGGGATAGATATAGAAAAAACTTTAGAAAAAGGTTATAGAGTTTATCAGAAAGGACTGTTAAATAAAGCAAAAGACACCTATATTCTTATTGAAGAAATTAATCTATTTCCTATAGAATATTTATCCCTTATTTTCCAAAAATCTTACAATTATACTATAATTGCAACTTTTAATCCAGAAGAAGGCTTTATATCTTCTCATTTTTTAGATAAAATTGGTATGTGTGTATTTTTAGAAAAACTGGAAGATAAAGAAGCTTATTTTGAACTTTTTAAATTTTGGGAAAAAGAAAAAGATATAGAAAACTCTTATTTAGAAAATTATTTTAATTTAGAAAAATATATAAATATTATTAAATCTTGGAGAGTTAATATAGGATATGATGATTCCATTTGGGATTATATAGTTGAAATATGTGTTAAAAATAAAGTTTCTACACACAGAGCAGAAATTTTTCTCTTTTTTGCATCCCGTGCTTATGCAGCTTTAAAAGAAGATTCTGTAATTAAGTCAGATTATGTTAATATTGTAGCACCTTTGGTGCTTTTGCATAGAATAAAAATAGAAGAAAAACTAAAACAGGAGGAAGAAAAAAAAGAAGACCAAGAAGAATTTCAGAAAAATAAAGAACAAACTCAAAATCAACCTCAAACTCAACAAAAGAAAAATTTTCAGGAGAAACAGGAAAAACTTTTTTCTCAAAAAGAAGAAAAACAAAGAAAAAATGAAGAACCTGATCTAAGCAATATACAAATTTTTTTACCATCAGCTCCTAAGGAAGAAGTGTTTGGTTTAGGAGAAGTATTTAAACCTAAAAGAATTTTACTTAAAAAAGATCGCATAGTAAGAAGTTCAAGCGGAAGAAGAACTAAAAGTAAAACCTGTCTTAAAAGTGGAAGATTTGTAAGAAGTGTAATTTTTGGTAAAGATAAAGATATAGATATATTTGGAACTATCAAAACCAGTGCTCCTTTTCAAAAACTTAGAGGAAGAAAAGATAAACTTATTATTTATAAAGAAGATATAAAGTATAAAGAAAAGGAAAGAAAGATAAGCCATCTGGTAGTTTTTGTAGTAGACGGTTCTGGTTCTATGGCAGCTCAAAAAAGGATGACAGCTACTAAGGGTGCTATATTATCTTTACTAATGGATTGTTATCAAAAAAGGGATAAAGTAGCTATGATTTTATTCAGAAAATCTAAAGCAGAGGTGATCTTACCTCCGACTTCATCTGTAGAACTTGCTTATAAAAAATTAAAAGATTTACCAACAGGAGGAAATACTCCTCTGTCTGCAGGACTTTTTGAGGCTTATAAACTTATCAAAAAATATCATCTTAAAGCCCCAGAAGATCGAATTCTTCTTGTTTTGGTAACAGATGGTAAAGCAAACATTCCTATTCAAAAGGCAGGTGATCCTTTAGAAGAAAGTCGAAATATTTGTTATGAACTAAAAAATCTTCCTTATGTAGATACAGTGGTGGTAGATACAGAAATCAAAAATTTTTTAAGAATGGATTTAACAAAAGATATTGCTAAATGGCTTTCTGCTTTTTATTTTTCTTTAGAAGAAATAAAATCAGAAAATCTTTTAAATATTATTAATATTTCCAAAAATCTTTTATATAGAGGCGAACTAAAAGCTAATGTAAATTGAGATTTATGAAATATTTCTTTTATTTTTAATTTTTATCAGCTTTTTCTTGTGTCAAATATTTATTCAGTTAGTCCTTTTTAAAAAATAGAACTTAGAAAGATTTATAACAAAATTAGCTAATCTCCCTTTTTATTTTCTCAAGAATCTTAGTGCTTACAATATTTATTATTTAGAAACTCTAAATACTCAATTGAATTAATCAAAAGGAATTTGTCAAATAATTTGGATAATATTTAGAAGTGTATTCAATAAGTTTGGAATGGAGTTTCCCATTAGAAGCTACAATAGAATCTAAAAAAGGATGATAAGGATTTCCAAAATAATCTGTTACCTCTCCTCCAGCTTCTTTTACTAAAAGCATTCCTGCTGCGGTATCCCAAGGTTTTAAATAAGGCTCCCAAAAACCTTCATATTTACCACAAGCTACATAGGCAAGGTCTAAGGCTGCAGAACCAAATCTTCTAACTCCTTGAGATATTAAGTTAAACTCCTTAAAAAGAATCAAACATTTCTCAAAACCTTTAATTTTGCAATCTCCGGGAAAACTTGTGCATAGAAGCGCATTTTCTATTTTATCTTCTTTAGAAACTCTAATAACTGTTCCATTTAAATAAGCACCTTTATTTTTTATAGCATAAAAGCATTCTTTAGTTACTGGATTATAAACTACTCCTAAAATAGGCATTTTTTCTTGCATAAGTGCTATGGATATAGCAAACCATGGAATACGATGAACAAAATTTACTGTTCCATCAATAGGATCTATTAACCAATAATACTTTAAATTTTTTAATATTTTTTCTTCTGAAAAACTTTCTTCTCCTATTACTTCAACTCCTGGTGTAAGTTTTTGCAATTCTTTTATTAATTGCTTTTCAATTTGATAATCTACAGTAGTTACTATTTCTATTTGTTTTTTTCTATACACTTCAAAAGAAGAATAAAAAAATTTATACATAAGATCTCCTGTTTTTTCTACTAAATTTAAAATTTTTTTTAATAAATCTTTAAGTTCCATAATAAAAATGATTTTAAATTCTAATTTCAGTGATACTTGTCTTTTTTTTAAGAGTGATTATTTTTAATAATTAATTATAATCATTTATTTGTATTTTATCCAGAAGATAAATTTATTTCTTAAATTTCAATATTTTGTAAATTTATTTTCTTAAGGAGGTGAATTTGCAGGCAGTAATACTTGCAGCAGGATTGGGAACAAGAATGGGTAAATTTAGTAAGGATCAGCCTAAGGGACTTTTAAAAATTGCTGGAAGAGAAATAATTTATAGAACTTTAAAAATTCTCAAAAATTTAGAAATTAAAGAATTTATCATAATAACCAATCCAAAATATAAACAATCTTATGAAAATTTTTTAAATCAAAACAAAATTAAATATCAATTAATTTTAAATCATTTTCCAGAAAGAGGTAATGGTTATTCTTTTTATCTTGCAAAAGATTTTGTTACTGAAAAATTTGTTCTTGTAATGAGTGATCATCTTTATGAAGAAGATTTTATTAGAACTGCACTTAAAAAAGAAGGTTTAATTGTGGATAAAAAGGGTCTTTATATAAATCCTGATGAAGCTACAAAGGTAAAAGTAGAAGATGGAAGAGTAAAGGAAATTGGGAAAAATTTAGATTCATATTGTGGATTTGATACAGGCTTTTTTGTTTTAACCCCGGAAATTTTTAAAACTGCAGAAAGATTAGTAAAAGAGAAAAAAGTTATAGAACTTAGTGAAATTATAAAAGAAGCAAAAGTAAAGGTTTCTGAAGTAAATGGATATTTTTGGATAGATGTTGATACTCCTAAAGAAAGAAAATTAGCAAAGCATTATTTAATAAAAAATTCTATAAAAGGAACTGGAGATGGTTGGGTTTCTAAATTAATTAATAGAAAAATTTCTACAAAAATAAGTGAGTATTTAGTAGATTATTTAACTCCAAACCAAATTACTTTTTTAACCTTTTTGCTTGGAATCTTTTCTGCAGCAGTAGTATGGTTAAGCATACCTTTAGCAGGTATTTTATATCAGATAAGTTCTATTCTTGATGGAGTAGATGGAGAGATAGCCAGGGCTTCTATGAGAACAAGTAAACTTGGAGGTTATATAGATTCAGTTCTTGATAGATATGTAGATTTTTCTTTTCTTCTTGCTTTAGCTTGTGTAATCCATCCATCTTATAAATTTTGGATAATTATAGCTTTTGCTATATTTGGCTCTATCATGGTAAGTTATTCTACAGAAAGATATAAAGCATCCTTTTTTCAAGATATTTATAAAATAATACCTCAAATGAAATATTTGCCTGGAAAAAGAGATGAAAGAATATTTATAACTATGCTTTTTTGTTTAGTAAATAGAATCTTAGAATTGTTTATTCTTCTTGCAATACTAACAAATATCAGAGTCGGATTAACTCTGGTGCTGGCATGTAGAAAAAAACCTGAAACCAGTTTTTAAAAAATCAAAATGAAAGGGGGTGATTAAAAGATATGGTTAAAGTAGTTATTTTAGGACAGGGATATGTGGCAAGTATTTTTGCAATTGGTCTTGAAAGAATAAAAAAAGGAGAAATTAAATATTATGGAGTTCCTTTAAAAAATGAATTACCTATAAAAATTGAAGAAATTGAGATAGTTGGTAGTTACGATGTTGATAAAAATAAAATTGGTAAATCCCTTTTTGAAGTTGTCAAAAATTACTGGAATAATGGTATCCCTGAAACATTAAAAGAAATAAAAATTCGAAAGGGAATCCATTTGAAAAGTTTAAAAAATCTTCCTATTGAAGCAGAGGGATTGGAAGACAATTTTTCTCTTAAAGAAATTGTAGAAAAATTGGTTGAGGAATGGAAATCTCTTAGACCTGATGTAATAGTAAATGTTTGCACAACAGAAGCTTTTGTCCCATTTGAAAATAAAGAAGAATTAATTAAAGCGATAGAAAATGATGCAAAAGATAGATTAACTGCTACTCAAGTTTATGTTTATGCAGCAGCACTCTATGCAAAAGAGGTAGGAGGAGCAGCTTTTGTTAATACAATTCCTACTCTTATTGCAAATGATCCGGCTTATGTAGAATTAGCTAAAGAATGTAATTTAGTAATATTTGGAGATGACGGAGCTACAGGAGCTACTCCTTTGACAGCTGATATTTTAGCTCATTTAGCCCAGAGAAATAGATATGTAAAAGATATAGTTCAATTTAATATAGGTGGTAATACAGATTTTCTTGCACTTACAGATAAAGAAAGGAATAAAAGTAAAGAATTTACTAAATCCAGTATTGTAAAAGATATTTTAGGTTATGATGCTCCGCATTTTATAAAACCAACAGGTTTTATGGAACCTTTGGGTGATAAAAAATTTATTTCCATGCATATAGAATACATAAGCTTTAATGAAGCTATAGATGAACTTATTATTAGTGGAAGAATTAATGATAGCCCAGCTTTAGCTGGACTTATAGTTGATCTGGTTAGATTAGGCAAAATTGCTGTAGAAAAAAAAGAATTTGGTACAATATATCCTGTTAATGCTTTTTATATGAAAAATCCAGGTCCAAAAGAAATGCATAATCTTCCAAGAGTAGTAGCTTATGAAAAAATGAGACAGTGGGCAGGTTTAACCCCTTTATTTACTAAATAATTTTTCCTAATCCCTTTTAAAGGGGATTGGGGTTTTTTTTAAATTTTTATAAAATTTAAATAAAAAGTTTTAAGTAAAAATATGAAGGAGAAAAAATATGGAGAAGTTGCAATAGAAGAAGCTGAGCTTGAAGCTTGGGATAATCCCTATCCTGATAAAGATTATCTTATAGAAATTACTTTTCCAGAGTTTACATGTCTTTGCCCAAGATCTGGATATCCTGATTTTGCAGTAATAAAAATTTCGTATATTCCTAAGGATAAAATTGTTGAATTGAAATCTCTTAAACTTTGGCTAAATAAATTTAGAAATAGATATATCTCCCATGAAGCAGCTACTAATGAAATTTTTGATGCTTTATGGAATCTATTGAAACCAAAAAAACTTAAAGTTGTAGCAGATTTTCATCCAAGAGGAAATGTTCATACAGTTGTTACTATAGAAAAACCTTAATTTAAAAAATACTTAAATAAAGTTCACTTTCTGTATCTCCTGGATATTTTCCTTTTACTAAAGTATAATAAATGCCATTATCAAAGACCCCTAAACCTGTAATAAATCCTGTTTGAGAAGCTCCTAAACTTTTAAAAAAATAAGTTTTCTCAAAACCAAGAACAAATATTTGTGAAGTAGCACTATTCAAAGGTATATATTTTAAATCACCTTTAACAGTCTCTAAAGGAAAGTTAGTGGATACAAAAAGTATCTCTTTCTTTTTATCTTTATTAATATCAGTTAAAACTGGCGTTATCCAAGGATACACAATCTGTTTTACTATTTCCTGTCCTTTTTTTCCTTTAATAAGCTTTACTTCATAAAAATGTTTTGTCACAGGATAAGGAGAGGCCCAAATCATGTTAGAATTTTTGTAAATTGCTAATCTTCCATCAGAAAGATAATTAATAATTTCTGGATTTCCATCTCTATCTAAATCAACAAAAGCACTTCCAACATTTTTGTAATCAGGAGGAACTTTTACTTGAGCTACATATATCAATTGATTATTTTCTCTTTTTAAAATATACACTTTATCTCCAAAAAATTTTTCTGAATCAAAAGTCTGTCCTATTAAAGTGTCTTTTATTCCTTGTGCTGTATAATCTACAAAATTTAAAATAAGATTTATATCTGTAACAACCGGAACTAATCCTTCTTTAGTGTATCTTAAAATTTCACTTCTCATACCTGCATTTTCATCAAAAATATTTAAAGCTATCCATCCTGAAGGACCTACAGAAAAATTTACAATTTTACCAGCTTTTGGTGTGTATTGAGCTAAAATCCCACCCTTTATTTTTACTATAAAAAGTCCTTGAGAATTAAAATAAATCATTTCAGGATTGTTATCATTATCTATATCTGTAAATTCTGCCTGAAAAACTTCTCCTTTCATTTTTCCTAAAATAGTAGGAGGATTGATAGAAAAAATATTATTTGGGGGTTGATAAACCTTGGTAGTGGATATAATGGTTGAAGGTTTAATAGATTTTTTATAACTAAGATTTCCATAATACCTTATTAAATTTAAATTATGATCAAATATTTTTATTACATCTTCTTCTATTACAAAAACCATATCATATTGTTGGGACAAAAGATATTGAGGAGTCAAATCTTTTAACTTTAAATTAGGATCAAATATTATCATAGACTCAGGCAGGTTATTTTTAAGAATTAAAAATAAA
>Ga0190310_1000100_pt1 | contig 31759 bp, 32 predicted proteins | sample 48700778_MG_FD_165059 | JGI IMG/M metagenome (GOLD analysis project Ga0190310, IMG submission 165059) | Hydrothermal vent sediment bacterial communities from Southern Trench, Guaymas Basin, Mexico - 4870-07-7-8_MG | ecosystem: Environmental > Aquatic > Marine > Hydrothermal vents > Sediment ... | reverse complement strand
CTTCGGACATAAGATCGCCCTGAAGGATATCAAGGAGGGGGAGAGGGTGATAAAGTATGGGGAGCCGATAGGCCGGGCTACGAGGGATATAAGAAAGGGAGAGCACGTCCACGTCCACAACCTAAAAAGCATGATGATCTAAAGACCGCGCCGGAGAAAGCATGATAGTCCATAAACCAAAGGAGAGAGGTGCGTCGGCCAGCGTATAATGTTTAACCGGGTAGACATCCCATCATCGCGTAAGTAACTGGCGGGTGAATCGAGTAGCCCTCATCTAACCCGGCTAGGCCTCGCCCCTCCGCAGATGTCATGGATTTATATTTTGTGACCATTTTTACTCGATGCCGGGAAATGGGCGGGGAAGGACTCAAGATCGTCGTCCTGATTAAGCAGGTTCCGGACATCGAGAGGGTGAGATTCGACGTCGAGACGGGGAAGATCGACAGGAGCTCGGCCCCAGCCGAGACGAACCCCTTCGATCTACACGCCTTAGAGGCCGCGGTTCAGCTCAAGGAGAGGGTCGGCGGATCCATAACGGTTATAAGCATGGGGCCTAGGCAGGCGGAGTCGAGCCTCAGGGACGCGCTGGCGCGGGGAGCGGATCGCGCGATACTCCTAACCGATACGAGGTTCGCCGGAGCGGATACGATCGCGACCTCTCGGGCCTTGGCCGCCGCGATCAGAAAGCTTGGGGGCTTCGATCTGATACTGTGCGGGGAGAAGACCGTCGACGGCGACACGGGTCAGGTGGGCCCGGAGGTCGCCGAGATCCTAGATATTCCTCACGTCGCCTACGTGTCCGAGATTCGGGAGATCTCTGGAGACGAAGTCATCGTGGTCTCCGATATGGGGGATAAATACCTCTATGAGGTTAAGTTGCCGGCCCTCCTAACGGTTACGAGGGAACTCAATACTCCGAGGCTTCCAGCCCTGAGAGACGTCCTGAGGGCGAGGAGGAAGCGGATAGAGCTCTGGAGCGCCGACGATCTAGCCGACTACGAGGATCCGAGCAGATTCGGCATTAAGGGCTCGAAGACTATCGTGGTGAAGGTGGTCGTGCCCAAGGTCGAGCATAGGAGGGGCGTGATCTTCAGGGGAGGAGATGCCGCCGAGAAATTACTCAAGGTATTGGAGGAGGGGGGATTCGTGAAGCCATGAGCGGAGGAGTCCTCGTCTACGCCGAGACCACCGACTCTAAGATACATCCGGTGTCGTTCGAGCTGTTGGGTAAGGCGCGCGAGATCGCGGAGAAGCTAGGGCTCAGCGTCTGGAGCGTGATCATAGGGTTCGGCGTCAGGCAGAGTGCGAGGGAGCTCATCTACTACGGTGCAGACAGGGTCTACGTCTACGACCATGAATCCCTGAAAGACTTCAACGTCCTAGCATACAAGGAGATCCTGGTGAAGCTCGCGAGAGAAACCAACCCGGAGATATTCCTTATAGGCGCCACACCCCTCGGCAGGAGTTTAGCCCCCAGGGTCGCCGCCGCCCTGGACACCGGGCTGACCGCGGACTGCACGGATCTTTGGGTGGATGAGGATGGCGATCTGATCCAGGTCAGGCCGGCCTTCACGGGAAACATCCTGGCGCATATAAAGACCGTGAGCAGGCCGATCATGTCGACCATCAGGTATAGGGTCATGCCCATGCCCAAGAGGGATGAGGGTAGGAAGGGGGAGATCATCATCAAGGATCCTCCCGAGGAGATAGATGCGAGGATAAGGAGCCTCGGGATAGTCTCTAGGAGGAAGGTGAACCTAGCCGACGCCGAGGTCATAGTGTCGGGAGGAAGAGGCTTGAAGAGCAAGGAGGATCTGAAGATGCTGGAGGAGCTCGCCAAGCTGCTGGGAGGGGTGTTGGGGGTCAGCAGGCCGCTGGTCGACGAGGGATGGATCACGAAGGATCATCAGGTTGGATTCAGCGGAAACACGGTTAAACCCAGGCTCTATATAGCGTGCGGCATCTCGGGCTCCCCACAGCACCTAGCAGGCATGAGAGACTCGGAGACGATAGTCGCCATAAACATAGATCCCTCAGCCCCCATATTCAGGCACGCGGACTACGGCGTGGTCGGAGACCTATACGAGGTCGTGCCAAAACTTATTTCGATGATCAAGGAAGTCAAGGGAGTGAGCAGGCCTTGAGGGAGGAGATCCTTTCAGAACTCCGCTCGATAGTCGGAGACGACTGGGTCATAGTCGGCGAAGAAAAAATTCAGGGATATCTTTATGATGAGACGCCCCCGCCCATGCTGCCCGAGGCATCCAAGGACGTGGCCGTGGTTAAGCCGGGAAATGCGGAGGAGGTCTCGGAGATCGTTAAGCTTGCAAACCGGTATAGGGTTCCGATCTTCCCGAGGGGCGGCGGAACCGGGCTCGTCGGGGCCTGCATCCCAACCATAAGCGGGATAATATTATCGCTGGAAAGGATGAATAAGATCACGGTCGACGAGGAGAACCTGATCGCGGAGACGGAGGCGGGGGCCACGCTCGCGGATCTCATCAAGGCCGCGGAGCAGGCCGGACTATTTTTCCCACCTCACCCCGGGGATGAGGGCGCGCAGATAGGCGGCTTACTGGCGTGTAATGCGGGAGGGGTTAGGGCGGTAAAGACCGGGGTTATGAGGAACTACGTGAAAGGCATGGAGGTAGTTCTACCGACGGGCGAGATCCTGAGGCTTGGCGGAAAGCTCGTGAAGAACAACGCCGGCTACGATTTGATGCACCTCATAATCGGAAGCGAGGGAACCCTAGGCATAATAACCAAGGCGTGGATACGGCTCCAGCCTAAGGCTGCGGCGAGCGCCACCGTAATAATACCGTTTAGGGACCGGGAGACCGCGCTTAAGGCAGTTCCGGCGATATTCCATGAGGGAATCCTACCTCTTGCGATAGAGTATATGGAGAGGGATCTCTTGGAGAAGACCGCCGAACACCTCGGTTTGGTGTGGCCATGCAAGGAGGGAGACCATCAGCTCATGCTGATCCTCGCAGAGGCGAGCGAGTCCGCGCTCTACGATGAATGTGAGAAATTAATGAACCTCTGCGAGAGGCTGGGGTCGCTTGAACCCCTATTGGCCGAGAGCAGGGAAGAGCAAGATACGCTACTAAAGATACGGAGCGAGATCTACTCCCCCCTAAGACCCAAGATAATAGATATCTTGGATACGACCGTCCCCCCAGCCCAGCTCGTGGAACTCATAAAGGCCGTGGAGGAACTCGGCAAAAAATACAACACGTATCTCCCCGTCTTCGGCCACGCCGGCGACGGAAACCTCCACATACACATCATGAGGGAGGAGGGGTGGACTAAGGAGATGTATGATAGATTGAGGGACGAGATCTACGAGAAGACGATCGAACTTGGGGGAACGATAACGGGAGAGCATGGGATCGGGATCACGAGGAAGAAGAGTTTGGGGAAGTTCCTTGACAAGAAGGCCCTAGAGCTCATGAAGGCCATAAAGCGCGTATTCGACCCGAACAACATCCTAAATCCTGACAAGATATTCCCATGAAGAGAAAGGATCGTTCGGGAAGTCGCTCAACGTCAAAGTCGGAAAATACCTCAGAACCGATATTCCGGTTAAGATTGTGAAAAGCCCTCAATACGGATGGATATTGTTGGATGACATTCGCAGCAAAATGATGCTGTAATGAGACGTTAGCCAGAATCCTCGAGAGAACAAGAATGCTTGGAGGAATTAGTAACGCTCTATAGGTGATAATCGGTAAACCAGCGGCGATCATGTCCTTAACGATCTCAATCTTATTCAAGATCGCTTTCCAAATGCTGAGAGGACTAGGATGGAGACATAATTAGATTAGAGTAACCCTTTAAGTGATGCCGGCTTAAAACGAGAATACTAATTTACGGAAAACACCCCACCATGATATTTAAATGTCCCGCGGGGGTGATTTGAACACCCGACCATCCGGTGTCTGCCTGGTAGGCTGGGTGGCCACGCCTACCTGGGCGTGGTCTACAGCCGGACGCTCTACCAGGCTGAGCTACCGCGGGTCTATCTTCTAGGGTTCTCAGGCTCTAATTAACCCTTACTCTTTTTTAGGATGGTTTTGAGCCTTAGTAGCTCGCCTTTAAGCTCTTGAGCGGTCTCGAGCATCTCGATTAGGTCTTTTCTCTTAAGCTCCCTCTCCTTTGGGGTGTACGGCTTGAAGATCTTCTCCTCGATCTTCGGCTCCTCCACCTCCTCCTTGGATTCTTTTTCAGATTTCCCCTCAGATCTTTCTTTGAGCTGCTTTTTAGGCTCCTGCCCCTCCTCCCTTACTTGGTCTGGGGATGCGTCTACGCTTGGCTCGGGGCTGGGCTTAACTTCCTCCGGAGCTGGGATCCCTATATCTTGGATGCTCGCCTCCTCCAGCTCCGGCTGAAGCTCTATCGGGTATTCGACCGATTCTTGGATCTCCTGAGGGGGTTGAGGCCTATTCCTAGACCAGGCGATCCTGCTCAGGATTATCCCGGCGAGATATATCGAGATTATTCCCGCGACGAGTAGGAGCCACGTGATCGGATTCATCGCCATCCTAGATCCCCTCCACTATCTCCTCCATCCCGCTCATGAATCCCGAGGCCAGGTTTAGGAGCTTCATCGAGGCCAGGAGGGCTAGATGGTGGACTACGCCGCTTATGGTTAGGAGTATTCCGAGCTGGTAGGTGAAGGTGAACTTGGAGTCTCCCTCGATCGAGTAGATCATGTAGCTGCTCGCCACGGCCATGGCCAGCATCAACCCTGAGAAGTAGGTTATTATAGTGTTCTCGGAGATCGGAGTTATTACTGGAAACCACGCATAGATGAGCTCCGCGAATTTGGAGAGTATCCTTGTGAGAACCGATATGAGGGCTGAGATGGCGGAGAAGATCGCCTGTAGGGGTAGGGCCAGGCCTCTAATGGCTCCGGCGACCTGCCTCCTCTTCTTCCTATTCGCTAGATGGCTCAGGATGTAGTCGTGTATCGCCTTTGAGGTGATGGCCTGCCTTGAGCCGTATCGGAGCGAGTCCGCCTCAATCCTACACGTTGAGAGGATTAGGTTGCTGAGGCTCTCGACCCCGAACATCTCGACGGCCTTCCCCCGCTCAAACCCGAGCTCAAGCCTCTTGCTGAGCCTCTTCAAGAGCTTGTTGAGGGGGCCGTAGTCGTTTATCGAGACCACCTTGCAGGCGGATCTCAGGGATCCCGAGACCTCTAGGGCGTCTCCGAGGGATTTCACGAAGGCGGCGTAGTTCTCGTCCATCTCCCCCGCCGTTTTCACCCACCTCCTACCCACCCATCCAACCATCAGTAATGGTACTCCGGCCAAGATCATGGGGGCCGATATCGGGTCTAGGAGAAAACTCAATCTCATCGGCGAGAGTATTAGGGGCGGTATCGAGGATAGGGATGCGATGATAACTATGAGGTTCATCCTCTCGATCGAGGCCAGCTTCTCAGGCCTCCTCGGATCGTCGTGCAGGATCGGATCCCTCGGAAGAGATCTGGATGTGAAGAATGCTATGGATGTCAGGGACGCCATTACCGCGATCATGGTTATGATCAGGATCCTGTTCACATCTATTCCATAGATCATCGAGGTTAGGAGCATGGAGACGCTCAGGAAGATGCTCGAGGTCATGATCGCCGAGTATGCCTCGATGAGCCTCTTCACCTTCTCGATGGCCCTATCGAACTCAGCCACCTTGTTCGCCATCATCTTCTCATACTCGACCTTCATGAAGTCTCTCAGATCCATGTTCACGTTAACGGAGTCGGATAATCTCTGGAGAAACTTCTTAACCCTCTCCTCCGAGATCTGCGAGGCCACGTATCTGACAGCCTTATGTAGGGTGTAGTGCCATCTCTCGACCAAGGTTGAGATCTTCGAGAATATCTTGGAGGCGTCTGAGAGGGCGAGGGAGGATTTCCCAGCCATCTTCATTATGTCTCTGGATGATGGGCTGGCGGTTGAGAGCGAGTATAGGTGGATCACCATGAGCGGGTAGATCTCCCTAAGCCTCCTCCTCTCACCCCATCTCCTTAGGATGGACTTCAATCCGATTCCCAAGGCCTCTCGCCCTCCTCGATGAGCGCGAGAAGCTTCTTCACGCCGATGTTGTACGCCTGCTTCACGAGCCTCCAAATCTTTAGATAGTCGTAGACGCCGAGGTTCACGAGCTTCCTCAGGAGCCTAGCCCTTAACATCAGGTCGTCATAGATTGCTCCGAGATTCCTCCTGTCGATTCCCCTCATCACGGCGATCTTATTCTCTAGGAGGTGGCTGCTCCCCCTCCCCCTGAACTCGTGCTCATCCTCGGCGGGCTTCCAGCTGAAGAGCTCTATGTAGTTGAATCTCCCCTCGACCGGATCGTATCCGACGATCTCGTTGACGCTTAGAACCCTCCTCTCAACCTTCCCAGTCCTCGGAATCCTAACCGCGCTCTGGATCACGACGCAGTTAAGGATGTCGATATACGTCTTGGGAACCTCTATAGGCGAGCCTGTCAACCTCTGGATGAGCTTCTCGATGCTCCCGGCGTGGAATGTGGTTAGGACGGGCGCCCCGGTCTGCATGGCTTGGAAGGCGACGCTCGCCTCCCTCCCCCTAATCTCCCCAACTATTATGTAGTTTGGCCTCTGCCTCAGGGCGGCCTTCAATAAGTCGAATAGCTCGATCCCAGCTCCCTCCTCGCTCCCTCTGGTAACCTCCCTAACCCAGTTATCGTGCGGGACTATTATCTCGGGGGTATCCTCTATGCTGATGATCTTGTAGTGTGGGTTTATGAAGACGCATGAGGCTCTCAGGAGGGTCGTCTTCCCGCTCGCCGTCTCCCCGCAGAACCAGATGCTCATATTGTTCTCCAAGAGTATCCATAGATAGGCAGCTATCAGCTCGTCTATCGAGCCCCACTTGATCAGCTGGACTATGCTTATCGGCTTATCGCTGAACTTCCTTATCGTGAAGTTGCTGCCCCTCATGCTCACATCCGATCCAAAGACTATGTTTATCCTGGATCCATCCGGCAGAGACGCGTCGACTATTGGATTCCTATAGGTCACGGGTCTACCCGTCTTCTCCGACAGCCTCCTAACGAACTCGTCGAGCTCATCCCTTGAGTCGAATCTTATGTTTGATTCGCAACTCCCGAACACCTTATGCTCGACGAATATTGGGCCGAGGCCATCGCAGCTTATATCCTCGATGTATGGATCTCTTATGAATGGCTCGAGTATCCCGAGCCTCGCCTTCTCCATCACAAGCTGGTATTCGAGGGCTTTGTAAGTTTCATATCCCACGTAGATTTTCTTGACCACTCCGCGCCTCCTCTCAACGCGATACTTTCCCAACGGCATCCCATAATTTATCTCCACGATGGATCTGAGGAGCTTCTTCAGGATCTTCTCATGCTCCTCGACGGTCTTGAACTCCATCCTCTCATCTATCAACGCTATCAAGGCCTCCTCAACTATGTCGAATAGTTCTCCGAGCTTCAGCCCACTCGCGGGCTGGACTATCACGTACATCGGCCTCTCCCCAGCCTCTCTCGTGTAGATGTGGATGAAGATGGGGTCTCCGACGGGGTAGAGTATGTTCACCTCATCCCTATATCTGAGCTCCCTCGAGAGCTGCTCCATATATTCGGGTAACGGCCTACCCCTCTTCGCCAGGTCATCGATATATCGCATTAGGTGGGGATTCTTCGATAAGGCGTCTCTAAATCCCCTCCCATAGGATCTCAGCGTAGCTCTCATGGCCTCGCCCCCTAGGCCCTCGCCTGGGAGAATGGTAGAACCTTTATCCCGAACGCTGGATCTACGTCGAAGCTAAGGGTTATTGATGAGGGCTTCTCCGCCCCCTTGAGCTTCGGAACCTGCAACAATTTGACTATCTTATCCCCGATCTCCTTTATCGAGAGGATGAAGTGGACATCGCATATCGATCTCATCCTTATCAGCAGGTCTCGCTCGAAGGCATATGGATGAATCGTCACGAAGATCGATTTCCCAAGATCGTCAACTATATTCCTGGCCTCGGTGAAGAAGTTGAGGATGTCCTTCTCATCCGCGTAGGTTACCAGGTAGGTGAGCGAGTCTATCACATACACGTCGAACTTATTTAGCCTCTTTACGGCCTTTATTATCACGTCGAGGAACCTCGAGGCAAGCCTCATGTTCCATTCCAGGTTCCTGACGTGTAGCTCGAATATCTGGAGTTGGCCCGTTAGGAAGAAGTACTTCACGTTGAGCGTTATCTGCTCCATCGAGTTTATCAGAGCCTTCGTCCCGGTCTCGGTCGTTATGTAGAGCACCTTGAAGCCCAGGTTTAACGCTCCATAGGTGTATTGTTGGGCCAATATGCTCTTCCCGCTATCATTCGGCCCCTCTATCAGGCATAGGAATGGCGTCCTTAACGCCCCGATCTTCCTATCCAGTTCCCCGTTCAAGGATTTTATGAGCCGCTTCCTCCCGCTCACCTCGTCCTCACCCCATTGGGCGCAACCATTATCAGCATGAATTCGTCGGCTATGTCCTGATCCCCGCCTATCCAGGCCCTGATCGCCAAGCTCTCCCCATCGTCCCAGAACCCGCTTGAGAGATCCGCGGCAACCGGGTTCTTCAGCTCATCGGCTCCATGATATGTTATGTTTAGTACGCTCCACCCCCTCTCTGAATTCCCGCCTGGATCGTATGGCAGCCACTCAGCCCTAACACTCCCATTTGAATTCCTATAGATCATTATCAGATCCATCTCGTCAAATTCCTTCACGGGGATCGAGCCCGCCCCGACATTCTTTACCACGGCCTCAACGGTCCTGTTATCCTGGAGCTTCGCCATGGACTCTATCTCCAAGTATCCCGTACATCTCTCCCCAACCTCCTCCATGAGCTTGATCCTCTCCGTGAAGAGCTGGTTATGGGTCGCCATCGTTACCACCATGTAGCCCATCATGGCCAGGCTCGCGGCCGTCAAGGCGGCGAAAACTATCAAGCCTCCTAAACTTGACACCTCTCCCACCTCCTCAAACCGATAAACTATACTCGGACTCCGCCCCGTTGAATAAGATGAACTTCAGGTAGTAGTCTCCGCTGGTTAGAGATCTGCTTAGATGCACCTCGACCTCGATGGTCTCGGATGGATCCCACCTACCATCGTTATCGGAGTCGTTCAGTAGCTTATAGCTCCAAGAGCTTGGCGAGTCTCCATAGAGCAGGTAGTGGACCTCATTCTCGCTCAGGATTATGATCTCCGACCTCTTGATGAGATCTCTTGGGAGATCCTTGAATCCCGTGTTCTTAACCCAAAGCCTGATAATCGTCGACCCGCTTGAGGAGTGCGCGTAGATTATGTCGCACCTATAGTATAGTTGCTCCTTCAATCCCAGAACCTGAAGCTTTTGGAGATCCGCGACCTGATTTAGGCTCGTGAAGTAGACTCCTGCGAGGGTTGCGGCGATGACCGTGGCCGCGATTGCTAGGGTGAACTCCGTCATTATGGATCCCATCGGCATCTCCGGTCACCCCTCCTTCCTCACCTTGAGCTCCGGCTGGATTAATCCGAGCAGTAGGGCCGTGAAGAACCTCTCATCGTTTATCGATCCAAGAATGCTGATGACGTATGCCGCCGCCAGAAGCGATTCATAGCTTATCTGCTTAATCTGCGGGAAATATATTCCCTGAAACTCCTCATGATTTCTCAGCAAGAAGTCGACGGCGTCGCTCAGCCCCTCTAAGGCATCGGGCGGGGCGAGCTGCTTCGCGATCCTAGATCTCAAAAACCTCAGGGTATTCTCGCTCCCCAAAAGCCTTAGGAGCACGCATGCGCAGGCGAGGGACGCGAGGAGGCTCGACGTCCCACTTTGAGCGCTTGGAGCCGGACCTATCCTCCGCCTTGTGGAGGGCTGCTCATGGCCGATCTTTGGGAGAACCCTCTCATCTTCCTGCTTCACGACCTTCCTCCTGACCCTCTCCTCAACCTCTCTTACATCCTTCTCACCCCTCTTGAGCTTATCGAGCTCTAGGATGCCCGCGACGTAGTTGAACGGGTTTTCGAGGTTTGAGATTATCTCCCTAACATCCATCAGGGTCGTCTCTAAGGGCTCCTTCAACTTCCTCACCTCCTCCTCAAGCTCCTCGAGCCTCTTCCTCAATGAGACATCCTCCTCGCTACCCATCCCCCCACCCCCTCACCCTCGGAGTTTCCTCGGAGATTCTCCTGAGCTGGGCTGGAAGCTTTATGAGATACTCGTAGAACGCCTTGATCTCGTTCGAGGCATATATTATCAGAACCTCGGCGGGCTTTCCAGCAACCCTCGAGTAGAATTGATGGAGTATACCTCTGATCACGTATAGGAGGAAGCTACCCCTCCGATTCACGGTGTACGCGCTGTTGGTCACCCTGCATATCAGTTCCACTCCGTTGTCGGAGGGTATGGCCGTGAAGATCGCGATATCCTTCACGAGCCTATAATTCTTCATGAAGTCTAGGAGGAACGCGTTCGCCGAGTTCAGGTCGGGGCTCCCACCCCTTGGGTAAAGATCATAGATCTTATCCCCCAAAACCCTCCCAATCGCGAAGAAGATGACGTTCGTGATCTCCATCCCAAGGAACTCATCTAGGTTATCCAGAAGGCCTAATACGCTAGCGAGGTGCTCGAAAGCCTCCTGACGAATTTCAAGATTTGAGTCTCCCATCTCAATCCCACCTCAATCATCCAAAAATAATTGATATTAGAGACCTAAATATGTTTCGAATCATACCAAAATAAGACAAAATTTATTAGGAAGTATTATTCAGATAATATTGATGGAGATGAGGCGAAATACGAGAATAGGATCGAAGAGGGGGGCTAGGAGGGGGCTAACGGGGCTTGAGACGGCGATAATCCTGATAGCGTTCGTGATAGTAGCCGCCGCCTTCGCCTTCGCCGTCCTGAACCTCGGATTCTCCTCGACCCAGAAGAGCGGAGAGGTCTTGAAGGCCGGGCTGGAGGAGGCGACCTCAAGCATAGAGCTCGCCGGCTCGGTTATAGCCATGGGCGAGAACGCGAGCGGGACGATGAAGGTCGCGAACATCACCTTATACGTTAAGACGGCTGTCGGGAAGAGGCCGGTCGATATGAGCACGAACACTCTCGTCATCTCCTATCTAGACCCGTATAAGGCGGTTGACAGACTAACCCGCGGCTCCGAGGCCGACGTCGAGGAGATTCAGGGAGATGGGGATACGCTCCTAGAGTATGGGGAGGTTTGGAAGGTGGTGATCCACGTCGATCAGATCTATAATGGGATCGCGAATGTCCAGCTCCAGCCAAATGACGTGGTAACGATCGAGATAAAGCCGTCGACCGGCTCGATTCTAAAGGTCGAGCGGATGCTCCCGCCGGCCATAGACTACGTCATGGACCTAGCCTAACCCTCTCCCGGTCCTCCCCTCAACCCCTCCCTTTTTTATGAGCAAACTTAAATAGACTTCATATACGATTAGCCTTGAAGTTCACAAGGACGGAGGTTGGGGAGGAATAGGTTTGAGCCTTGGACCGCCCTCGACGAAGTATATTATCGAGGCCAGAATAGAGGTCGACGGCATCGTCGATAGAAACGATATCGTTGGGGCGATCTTCGGGCAGACCGAGGGGCTGTTCAGCAGCGAGCTCGATCTCAGAGAGCTTCAGAAGAGTGGGAGGATTGGGAGGATAGAGATCTCCGCGAGCCCTCAGGGAGAGAAGACGGTCGGGAAGATCACGGTCCCATCGGCCCTAGACAAGTATTCAACGGCCTTGATAGCGGCCATGGTCGAGAGCGTCGAGAGGGTCGGCCCCTACGCGGCGCGGGTCAAGATCGAGAGAATCTATGATATCAGGGCTGAGAAGAGGAAGAAGATCGTCGAGCGGGCGAGAACCCTCCTCTACGAGTGGGAGAAGAGCAAGCTCCCGGAGGACGACATGATCCTGAAGGAGCTTGAGGAAGCCCTCCTAAAGGCCAGGGTCGTGGAGTATGGGCCGGAGAAGCTTCCAGCAGGCCCGGAGGTCGGTAAGAGCGATGAGCTGATAATAGTTGAGGGGAGGGCCGACGTGATAAACCTCCTAAGACATGGCTACAGGAACGCGGTGGCCGTCGAGGGGGTTAAGATTCCGAGGACGATTAAGGACCTATCGGCGAAGAAGAAGAGGGTGATAGCTTTCCTCGATGGAGATAGGGGCGGAGACCTTATCCTAAGCGAGCTTCAGAGGGCTGGGGTTAAGGTGGATCTGGTCGCGAGGGCGCCCTACGGAAGGGAGGTCGAGGGACTGACTGGAAAGGAGATCTCAGACGCCCTACACCACGCCATCCCATTCGACGAGGCCGTAAGGAGGCTTAAGATCCCGAAAGAGGCCCCGCAGCTCCCGGGTAAGGTGAGGGAATGCGTTAAGGAGGTTGAGGGAAAGCTCATGGCCATAATCCTGGACAGCGATGTTCGAGAGGTCGAGAGGGTTCCGGTCAGCGAGCTGGCCCAAAGGCTTCAGGAGCTGAGGGATCGAGCCAAATACATCGTGTTCGATGGGGTGATAACCCAGAGGCTCGTAGATATACTATCTGAGACCGGGGTCGACGTATACCTGATCGGGGTGAGGGTCGGGGAGATCTCGAAGCCCTCGGAGAGAGTCCACATAATCACTTTTGACAGCCTCTAGCCGACCATATCCTTCAACGGGAGAGGGTATCTGAGGAAGGCCACGATCCCGCCCAATCCCATTATCTTCTCGGAGGCCTCCAACCCATCTAAGAGGACCTGTAGATCGAGCCTTCCCATCTCAGCCGCCTCGAGCAGCCTATCTAGATCCTCGTCGACAACATGATTCCAGAGGAAGGCCTCGGAGACCAATATCTTTTCAGCCGCCCCAAGCCTCCAGGCCTCCAACACCTCTCTGAATCCGAGCGCGACCTTCTCCGGATTCCTCGACATCTGCTCTATAAACCTCTCAACCTCCAGCGAGTCTCTAACGGGCTTCAGTAGATCCGCCAAATCCCTTAGGATCCCCGACCTCATGGCCTCCCTAATCCCATCCTCCCCGCCCACCGATGAATGATAAACTCTCTCAACCCTCTTAAGGAGCGATTTCTCGAAATTCTTCAAGAAGTCCATGAAGTCGTCGACGAATATCCTCGGCCCAATTACGATGGCCTTCGACTCCCTATTCCTCGAGAAATACTCTCTCAGGGTTGAGGCGACTTCCCCGAATATCCGCCTGATCTCCCGCTCCCCCCACGATAACGATTTATCGGTTGACGGAAAGGTCTTCGAGTAAAGCTTCCTCAAACCCGTTCCCATGAACTCCGCGACCGCAACCCTCTCATCGTCGATCGAGATGCACAGCACCCTCCCACCTCTCCCACGGCCAGAATAACTCGATGCAAACGCCCTAAGCCTCTCAAACTCCCTCCGGCTCCTAATCCTCAGCTCTACCCCCGGATAGAGGTGTATTGTGTGATGTTTTCCAAGCAGGTCTAGGGGCCTGCTCTCATAGATTATCCTGCCGGCGAAACTTACCCTCCTCATCAACGGGTCTGCGGCCTTCCCCTCAACCTCTATGCCCAACACCACCCGAACCCTCTCACTATCGACCTTCCCGCTAACCCTCTCCCTCTTAACCTCCCTACTCGTCTCAGAATAGATCTCATACCCGATCCTGACGAGCCTGAAGATATTGAGTAGGTCGAGGCTGGATTCTGGCACGAGCTTGATCGACCTCTTAAGCGGGTCAACGCTCCTTACTATCAACTCAACCCGATACCTCTATAGCCAGAATTTATGGCTACCGAGAAAAACATTTCACCTATAAAGTCGAAAGTTCTCAGGGTTGAGCTATAGGGAAGTCGTCTACGATGAGGAGCATTGGAGGTTGCTGAGGGGTCTTAGAGGGAAGGCCTTAAGGCTCATGAAGCCTCTCGCCGACCACGGCCTAAACCCGATAGTCTATGGAAGCTTAGCGAGGGGGGATGTTAGGGAGGACAGCGATATCGACATCTTCATCCAATATCCCGTGAGCTCGGCGATGATGGAGCTCTACCTCCAGAAGCATGATGTCAAGCCCATGGAGAGGTTGCTGATCCAAGCCACCCCCAGCCACGTTCCAAAGGCATATCTAGTCATCGACGAGCTCACATCGATCTCCTTCCCCTTATGCAGGATGAGGAGGGATGAGATAGGCTTCTATAGGCTTGCGGGCCAGGTAGGGTATGAGGAGCTTAAGGCCGATCGGAGGGTTCCGGGGATGAATAAGGAGCTCATCCTCATAATCCCGACCCCTAGAGGCCATGAGGAGCTTCCGGTTGAGCATAACATCGAGGGGGCCGCCAAGATCCTAGGAGTGGATCCAGCAACCCTCAGGAATAGGGTCAGGGTTCTCAAGAGGAGGAGGGAGCTTGGGAGAACGGGGCTTTATAGGAAGCTTGAGATCCCGCGGGATAAGACCTTTGAGGAGGTCTTTGAAGAGCTTCTGGCCAGGGATCCAGCCCTTAGGAGGAGGCTTAGAGCCGTGGAATGATATGATCCAGAGTAAGGAAAGATGGTAAACTCCTTTATAGGATCGTGAATAATCTCCCCTAGAGGCCTTGAGGGTTCTCCTGATTTCACCACCCGCACAGTCAATAGTCAAGCAAGTAATAGGCACAGCCGCACCCCCATTAGGCTTGGCCTACCTAGCCTCGGTCGCCAGAGATCTTGGATGCGATGTGAGGATAATAGACTCTTTGGCCGAGGATCTCACGCTCAGGGAGATTAAGGCCGAGATCAAGAAATTTTATCCAGATCTGGTCGGGGTGACCGCGACGACCTCGATGATCTACGACGCCTACGACGTGGCCTCGGTCGCGAAGGAGGTCAACCCCAACGCCCTGGTGATCATAGGAGGACCTCACGCAACCTTCATGGCCCCAGAAATCCTCCAAGAATGCAGGCATATCGATGTGGTGGTGAGGGGCGAGGGGGAGCTCACCTTCAGGGAACTGTTGACGAAGCTCATGAAAAATGATCGGGATTTCAGGGAAATCTTGGGAATAACCTATAGGGTGGATGATGGAGTGAGGGAGAACCCTCCGAGGCCGCTCATACCAAATCTAGACGATGTCCCGCTCCCGGCCTACGACCTCCTGCCCATGGATAGGTATAGGGTTGGGAAGTTGAAGTTTGGGGCGATAATAACCTCTAGGGGATGCCCATACTCATGCATCTTCTGCTCCTCCTCCCTCCAATTTGGAAAGAAGTGGAGGGCCCACGGCGTCGGCAGAGTTTTGGAGGAGCTCAGGATCCTGAGATATGAGTATGGGAGGCAGGAGATCGAGTTCCTGGACGATACATTCACGTTGAATAGGAAGAGGGCCGCCGCGATAGCCGAGAAGATAGTTGAGGAGGGCTTGGACATATCTTGGTCGGCCTCATCTAGGGTGAACACATTTAGCCGTGAACTCGGGTCAGCCATGCATAGGGCTGGAGCGCACACAATCTATTTTGGAATCGAGTCTGGATCGGAAAAGACTTTGAAGTTCATAGATAAGAGGATTACGAAGGAGCAGGCCATGGATGCGACGAGGGCGGCGAAGGAGTCTGGATTGAGAGCCCTAGGATCATTCATTATAGGATTCCCATATGAGACCGAGGAGGATATTAGGGCGACCATAAAGTTCTCGAACAGGGTTGGGGTGGATCTGGCCCAATTCACCATAGCAACCCCATACCCGGGGACGAAGCTCTGGGATCTAGCGATCAAGGAGAACCTTCTGTTGACGAGGGATTGGAGGAAGTTCACGACCGTCGACGTCGTGATGAGGAACCTCTATCTCACGCCCGAGAAGATCAAGAAGCTCTTCCTCTGGGCATACCTAAACTTCTACCTAAACCCGAGGCACGCCCTAGAAGACCTCATAAAGAATAAGGGGTTCATCCTGAGGAGAGCGGTTCCCGCGGCCTTCAAGTTCCTCAAGAACGGTCTCCTCAGCCTGATCAAGGGGGGCCGTGTCTGGCTTAAGACCGAGGAATCTCCGGAGACATACTAATAAAGAATCTTTGGACAAGAGTCTCTGGGATGGCCTCGGGAGAAGATGACTACATGAAGCGGATGGTGGATGCCCTCAGAAGTGGGGCTAGGATGCTCTCAGAGCAGTGCCCGGTCTGTAAGAGCCCCCTCTTCGAGATAAATGGCCAACTCTGGTGCTTGAAGTGTAACAAGAGGGTTATAAAGGTCCGCGGGGATGAGGAGGTCGGCGAAGCCCTAACGACTTACACCCTCTCACAAACCCACGAGATCCTGGCCTCCAAGGTCGAGGAGGTAACCCTCCAGCTCTCGAGGGCCGTGGATGCGGAGGAGATTAGGAAGCTTGCCGAAACCCTCAGCATACTGCTAAAAACCCTAGAACAATGCGTGAGGTTAAAGGAAAAGCTCACAGGTTGACAAAAACGAAGATAAAATGTTCACATGGACGCGGAGGGAGAGAACCAGCAATCAATCGATGGAGATTTTGAGGATAATTGCTGGAGAATTAATGGATAATACTTTGAGGCCATGTGAAGGAAGGTGAGAATAGCTGTGTTAGAAGCCTGCCTCACGATTTTTATCATAATTTGGAAAAAATAGCCCACATCAAGTCAAATATTATCAGGCTATAAGCATGAAAGAGAGGCTTGGGAAGCGTCCAAAGGATATGTCATCAGGAAGGTGGAAAGCCTCTACAGCACACCCCTCAATTTCCGATGGAAAGGCTGTTCTCCTCCAGTGGAAACGGTGGGGTATGCTCAGTTTCCTGTGAAAGAATCGAATCGACAGGTATTTTATGAAATGGAAGGGGGAGAAAACCTATTTCGCGCCATTTCACATGACCGTTCTACATTCTGTGAAAGGCTCCTCGACGCCGACCCACACCCCTCGATTTCCACTGGAAGGAGATGCTGGCGAAGCCGTCGATTCTGGTGGAAAGGATAGCCTATATTTCTCGAAGGAATCTCTAGCAAAATAGTGAGTTCGATTCAATACCGTTCAGCCTCTAGATATACAAGGGGCTAATTCGATGAATAATCGAATTCATGAAGATGTTCATTCCTCTAAGGGGCTACTCCAGTGGAAAGGATCGGGTGCGAGGGATCCGCTGGAAGAGGTGTTTAAGAGGGCTCTCAGCAGGCCGAGGATATTCAGGGATAGGGAGGTTATGAGATCCGATTATGTGCCCGAGAAGCTCCCGCATAGGGATGAACATATCCGGAGTCTCGGGGAGATCCTCTCGCCGGCCCTGAGATGTTCGAGGCCAAGCAACGTCTTCATCTATGGGAAGACCGGAACCGGGAAGACGGCCGTCGTGAAATACGTCTTCAAGAGGTTTGGGGAGATCACGGCTAGGGAGAAGCTTCCGCTTAGATTCGAGTACATCAACTGCAGGATCGCCGGAACGGAGTATAGGGTTCTGGCGGAGCTATGCGGGGCCATTGGGGTTAAGGTCCCCTTCACCGGACTGTCGAAGGCCGAGGTGTTCAATAGGTTGAGGAGAGGTCTTAGCGAGAGAGGGTACTTGCTAGTGGCCTGCTTCGACGAGATCGACGCCCTCGTGAAGAATTGCGGGGACAACCTCCTCTACGAGCTGACTAGGATGAACGAGGGATTCGATGGATTCGGCCTATCGATAATAGGGGTCTCAAACGACCTCCATTTCAAAGACTATCTAGACCCAAGGGTGCTGAGTAGCTTGAGCGAGGAGGAACTCGTCTTCCACCCATATACGGCGATGGAGCTGATAGACATCCTAAGCGAGAGAGCTTCAAAGGCATTTTACGAGGGAACCGTTCCACAGGAGGTGATAAACCTCTGCGCAGCCTTGGCCGCCGCCGAACATGGAGACGCTAGGAGGGCCATAGATTTGTTGAGGGTTGCGGCCGAGGTCGCTGAGAGGAATGGCGATGAGAGGGTTGAGGAGAAGCATGTCAGGCTCGCTCAGAACATAATCGAGCGTGGAAGGATCTTCGAGGCGCTATCGACCCTCCCCCTCCACAGCAAGCTCATCCTAACCTCACTCATAATCTTGAAGAGGAGCGGGGTCGGGGAACCCATCTCCGGAACCATTTATCAAGCATATAGAGAATTATGCGGATTGATCGGGGTCGAGCCCTTGACGAATAGGAGGGTCAGCAGCCTCATCTCGGAACTCGACATGCTCGGGGTCCTGAAGAGCGACTTGATGAACAGGGGGAGATATGGGAGGACTAGGAAGATAAGCCTGCTAACGCCGGTCGAGGAAGTTGAGGAGGTTATCAGGAACGACGAGCTACTCTCAACCCTCCTAAATCACAGGCCGAGAATCGATTTGAAGGGAAGCCGCCGATGAATCCCTCAAACATATCTCACTTGATGTTCTATTGATTGAACGGATCGTTCTATTCTATGATATTATCTCATGGCTAGATCATGGTTTGTTGAGATGAGGTGGAGTAAGAGACGCGTAATAATATTGGCTTTGATATTGTTGGCCGCGTCGCTCGCAATAGGCATGACGACATCAACATACTTCTTAGGAACGGTGGCGGTCCCAAGCTCGCAAAGATTTGAAGGGCTTATGGCGCCTAGGCTAAAAGTTATGAAAACCGTTACCGCCGTAACCACCAGGCCTGAGGTCGAGAGTTTGGCCGGCCGCGCAGAGGCTGGAGAAGCTCCTCTCCCCCAGCAAGTCGAATACGTGAATAGGATGATAATTAGAACCTCGAACATCGATATGGAGTCGGAGGATCCGGAGAAGATCGTTAACGAGATTATGTTGATCGCGGACTCCCTTGGAGGATACGTGGAGTCTATGGGGGTTCACAGAAATGGGAGAATCTCCGCCAACATAGTCGTGAGGGTTCCGGAGAAGAGCTTCTTCGACGCCCTAGCCAGGATCAGGAGGCTTGGAAAGATCCTGAGGGAGGAGGTATCGGGAAAGGATGTGACGGAGCAATACATCGATCTCGAGGCCAGGCTCAGGAACCTGAAGGCTGAGGAGGAATGGCTTCTGAAGGCCATGGACAAGGCCAGAAACGTCCAAGAGTTAATGATCGTTGAGCGGGAGCTCTGGAGGATTCGAGGCGAGATCGAGAGAATTCAAGGACAATTGAAGTATCTTCAGCGGAGGGTCGAATACTCGACCATAATGGTACACGTCGCCCAACCTGGAAAGCCGAAGCCAAGGCCATCACCATACCCATCCTTCGACATAACCCCAACTCTGGCCGCCGCGGTCACGGCGATATACTACATCGTGTATGGGCTGACTTTCCTGGCGATCGCTGGGACGCCTGTGGCCGTCTTGGCCTATATCGGATACAGGGTTTATCGGAGATTTATGGCCAGGTGATGTTCAGCGGCTTGCGAAGTAGTTCTCGGCAACCCTCCTAACTTTTTCTACATATTCTCGCTCGGTGTAGACTCTCACCACCCCATAGATCTTTGATGTGAAGTCTAGGAGGGGTGAGCGGTAAGCCACGACCCTAACCTCTCCACCGGTCTCGTCATAGAATTGAACTTGCCCATGATCCATGTATGGCAGGGGTGGAACGTATGGCGTATCTATCCAGAGATGGTTTTCGGGTACTCCGGCCAATCTAGTGAGCTCCTCCTCTGCTTTCTCTATCCCCTCCCTCCTCATCAACTCCCTTGGAAAACTCCTTTCACCGAACTTGAACTCATATGCCACCTTTGGGAGGTTCCTCCTCTCAATCCTCTCCACGGCCCATCGGGTCCTCTCATCCATCTTCATCATACACCAGAGAACGTAGTCGTCGTAGCTGAGATATTCCTGGACGTTCATCGATGAGAAGTCTAGCTCCTCAAGCATTCTGACGGCTCTGAGGAAGATTGTCTGGGCCGCTCTGACGGCGTGGTGAAAGTAGATGTTCATGAAGCTCTGGTATCTTGCTAAGGCCATCTCCTCAACGGCTCCGATGGCCTTCAAGCTTAACGCTAGCCTATCACCGATCACCCTACTCCTCCAGATTATCCTCTTAGCGTCTAATAATCCATAGGATGCTCCTGTGAAATATGAATCCCTCATGAGGAAGTCGAGTTTATCCGCGTCCATGGGGCCGCTTATTATGGCCGACTCAGCCCCCTTACCCCTCAGGACATCTATCACCTCATCAACTGATACGCCGCATCCCTCAACAGCCTCCCTCAATTCATCGCTATTCTCTAAGATCTTTATGGTCATCTCTTCATGGGTTGTTCCAGCCTCCTCTAAGAGGGGTTCGAGTAGATGCGAGTATGGGGTGTGGCCCAGGTCGTGCAGGAGTCCGGCCAACCTCAAGACCTTCCTCCGATGCTCATCGAATCCCAGCCTCTCCGCGAACTCCCCCGCCAAATACATGCATCCAAGCGAGTGATCGAATCTCGTATGCCTCGCGCCTGGATAGACTAGGTAGACGAATGGGAGCTGAATTATCCTCCTAAGCCTCTGAACTGGATACGTGTCCAAGACTTTAACCTCATCTTCATCTAGGCTGATGTAGCCGTGAACCGGATCTTTAATCAACTTTACAGCCAATCCAGCTCATATAATTCCCGCCTAAGCGATAAATTTATTGCCGGAGAACTCCTCTCTCCTCGAGGAATCCTTTAACCAGGCTTCTGACATCTTCGAAGACCTCCTCGATCCCCCTATTGGCGTCGACCACCTCAAATCCCTCCCTCTCAGCGAGCTCAAGATACTTCTCCCTAACCCTCCGCAAGACGTCAGCCCTCTCAAATCTAGCCTTCCTTCTCCTAATCCTCCTCAAACCCCTCTCCGGATCAACATCGAGGAGTATCACGAGATCGGGCTTCTCGGCGAATTTGTTCAATTCCTCAACCCACCCTTGATCCCCAACCGTGATGGATTGATACGCTATCGATGAATGAACATATCTATCCGAGATCACTATGAATCCCCTGTCGAGGAGCGGCTTGATTATCCTGTTGAGGTGATCTATTCGATCGGCCGCGAAGAGTAGTGCCTCAACCCTTACATCGACCCTTCTCCCAAAGGCCATCTTCTCAAGAATCCTTCCAACCACTCCTCTGGTGGGCTCGGAAGTGTAGTGAGCCCGGATCCCAATCTTCCTCAACCATCTCACAAGCCTCCTCGCATTCCTCGTCTTTCCGGCGCCATCGATCCCCTCGATCGCTATGAGAAATCCCCTCCTCATGGATTGGTCACCAAGCGGCCACGCGGGAGACCTAACGATGTCTTTCCTTAAAAGGATGGAGATCGCGCCACTTATCCACGGACTCTAGCTACTTTAAAATTCCGGCTGGCAAGCATCTGATCGGCATGGAGGATAGGCTGAGCCTATGGGTCTCGGGGGTCGCCCTCCTCTCGGCATCCACGATACTCCTGGCCCTGATGCGTCTAAAGATACCCTTTCCACCCCTCCCATTCCTCACCTTCCGCTTCGACGAGATCCCATGCGTGATAGCATTCTTGGTCTTTGGGTTTAGGGCAGGCTTGGCGGTCGCGTTCACCGAGTTCCTCGCCCTCAACCTCGGCAAGCCATACCACGTGTTGATCGGCCCCTTGATGAAGTTCTTAGCGGTAACCTCGATGCTCGCGGGATTCGCGGCCGCGGGGAGGTTGCGGAAGCCCAAGTCCGGGGAGTTTAGGGGATTCGATGCCGGAATCCTCCTATTCATGGGGATAGTCTTCAGGGTCTCCGTGATGGCGTTCACCACCTTCATCCTCTACTACATCCTCTTCCCAAAACTATACCTCCCGTTCGCTGAGGGTCTCCTATCGAGGGCGATGGGGTTGAGTTTCTCGTCGGACCTCGAACTCGTCTCGATACTGCTCCTGCTCACATCGCTGTTTAACGTGCTTCACGTCCCCTTCTCGCTCATACCCGCCGCCATAATCCATAGGATATATGCGAGGTCTTTGAGGAGATCCAGCATTAAATCTGGGGCCAGCGCCTCTAAGGGGCCTCAATCTAAATGTTAGCGTTCGCTTAAGCCTTCTTGAGGATCTCGACCCCGGGCAGCTTCTCCCCGGATAGGTAGTGGATCAATGCTCCTCCGGCGAGGCTCACATAGGAGAAGTCTTCCGGGCTTAATCCAACGAGCCTTATCGCGGTTGAGGAGTCTCCCCCGCCGATTAGGGTGAAGGCCTTGGACCTCGCCAAAGCCCTGTAGATCATGTAGGTTCCACGCCTGAAGATCTCCCGCTCATAGGCTCCGGCAGGCCCCTTAACTATTATCGCATCCTCCCTGCTCGCGGATAGGATTAGCTCGCTGTATTTGTTCGCGGTCTCCCCACCTATATCCATTATCTCGGATGGGGCTGGGAGCATCTTGACGCTTACCTCAAACCTATTCCCATCGAGCTCGCATGCCACGTCTATCGGCCTGTGAAGCCTCTCCCCAAGCCTTTCCCCAAGCTCCTTGATCTTTGGGAGGAGTTCATCGAACCCCTTCTTCCTGATGTAGTTTAGGCTCGGCTCCCCGAGATCGTATCCCTCGGCCATCAAGAACAGCTGACCTAGGATTCCGGCCGAGAGCAGTAGCTTGATCTCAGGCCTACCCCTATTGAGGATCGAGTCTATGACGCTTATACAGTCCTTGGGCTTGTTCCCGCCCATGAACAGGATCACCCTATCCCTCCTCTCGAGGATCTCGGTCAAGGCCTTGAGCTCCCTCTCCATGACCCTTCCGGCGACGGTGGGTAAGACCGCCGCGAAGCCGACTATGGATGCGTGGGATCTATGGGCGACCGAGAAGGCGTCCTGAACGAATAGGTCGGCGTATTTCGAGAGCTTTGAGACGAGTTTCCCCTTAGCATGCTCCTCGGGGCTCGCCTTAACTGTCTCCTCATCCAAGAATCTGACATTATCGAGCAATAGGATCTCCCCGGGCTTGAGGCTTCTTATCGCCTCCTCCGCCTCAGCGCCCAAGATGTCCGAGACATATCTAACGGGCTTCCCAACATGCTTCGATAGGAGCTCCGCGTGCTGTTTCAGCGGTAGGAAGTCGGGCTGCCCCTTCCTTCCCTGATGGGCCAAGACTATGGTCCTCGCATCCCTGTCCGAGAGCTCTCTAAGTGTCTCCGCATGAGCTCTAAGCCTCTCATTATCTTGAATCTTCTTCGTCTCGGGGTCGATGGGCGAGTTCAGATCCACCCGAACTATAACCGTTTTACCCCTTACATCGACATCGTCAAGTGTCTTGAAGAAGCTCATGGCGTGAACACCTCTAATGATCTGCTCGACAGCCTTCTAATAGATTTAATTCCACTCAATCACACTTTAGAATCCTTAATCGCTCTTCGACGACTCATCCCTCATAAAGGTTCATGCGCATGGAGCGGGTCTCACAACTACATCTTCCGCATTTTCAACATTTTTAAACCTTTGTGTATACCTCTATCCCTAGTTGTTTGGATGCTTCCATGGCTTTCTCATCTATATATGGTGTTACAGCTATTAATCTGTCCGGCTTCCTACCAGTTTTCTCCTCATATAGATCTGCTTTCCTCTTAAACTGGTATATGTCGGATGCCTTCATATGCGACGATACTTCGATTAATATAAGCTTCTCATCTTTTACTGTGACATCCACCTCGACCTCGCTTGGATACCCGAACACCTTGCCTGATTCGTCATAGGTTCTCCACCTCTCAACCTTAACTCCCATTTCCTTCTCCAATACCCCTCTTAAACCCTCCCTAAACGCCTCCTCGGCCATCAGCCCCTATCTAGCCCCTAAAGCCGATATATGCCTGTTAACGAGCTCAAACCCTTTAACCATATCTCGTCTGAGTTCAACCATTTCCCGTCTAAGCTCAACCATGTCCTGTCTGAGCTTTACCAGCTCTGCCTCGTGGCGATCGAGTCTCTTAAGTATCTCATCCAAACCTATTAGACCTGCCACCGCGTATCTAAACTCCTCATCCTCCCTCAACAGCTTAAGCATCCTCGACTTGAATTCCTCAAGCCCCATCGCCTTACTCTACCCGGCCATCCGAATCGTGAGCGGCGCCATTTATAAAACATTCCGCGGACATCCAAGTAAAGCTCTTTGGAGGATTATTCTGAGACATACTTGATCAGAGATTGATCGGCTTCGGGCCACTAAGCCATCATGTTCCTGAGGGGAAATGACGTTGTATGAGGTGAGTCGTGGTCGGCAAGGCTTGCAACAGAGAGATTTGAGCAAAAACCACCGCCACACGGATGGGTAAAGGAGAGGAGATGATAGAAGAAGCGTCAAAGATAGGTAGGGTTTGGGAAAATTTTGGATAAGTAGAATTTATTTTCAAGCCGCTTAAGCTAATATTATTGAGCCGCGTGGTCGATTGAGATGATCCCGCCTGAGTTAGATTATGATGAGGTCGCTGAGAAGATACTAGAGTTCATTCGGGGAAGGGTTGAGGAGGCGGGCGCGAACGGTGTCGTCGTTGGGGCGAGCGGCGGACTCGATTCCTCGGTCGTCTTAGTCCTCTCGGTTAAGGCCTTAGGAGCCGGGAGGGTTGTGGCCCTAATAATGCCTGACTCATCTATAACGCCTCTCCAAGACACGGAGCACGCCGTCCAGCTGGCCAAGCTACTTGGAGTGAGATACTATGTGATAGATGTTCGGAGGATCTATAACTCGTATTCGGATGCCATGCCATTCTACGCTTCTGACGCCTTGATCCCGAATGGGAACCTGAGGGCTAGGATAAGGATGACGATCCTATACTATTATGCAAATCTCAAGAAACTGCTCGTATGCGGGACGGGGGATAAGAGCGAGATGCTCTTAGGATACTTCACGAAGTATGGTGATGGGGCCGCAGACCTCCTCCCAATAGCCGATCTATACAAGACTCAGGTCAGAGAGCTTGCGAGAAGGCTGGATCTCCCAAAGAGTATAGTTGAGAAGCCGAGCAGCCCCAGGCTGTGGCCTGGTCAGATGGCCGAGGATGAGCTTGGGGCGACATACGATGAGATCGATCGGATACTATATCTCCACGTCGAGCTGGGGAAGGAGGTCGATGAGATAATTGATCAGACGGGGATAGAGGCTGAGAAAGTTAGGTCTATCGTGGAGAGGTTTCAGAGGAGTGAGCATAAGCGGAGGCTCCCGCCGATAGCGAAGATTAGGTGATTTAGGGTTGCTTGAGTTCATGAGCCTAATCGCCACGATGGCCTTGGCCGAGGTCGGGGATAAGACCCAGATCACGATCCTACTCCTATCGACTCAGATCCAAAAGCCGATAAGACTTCTATTGGGGATATTCACAGCGTTCTTAGTTGCCGACGGCGTCGCCGTGATGTTCGGCTCCGTGATGAAGCACGTTCTACCGACGTATATTCTGCAGATAATAGGGTCGCTGATATTCATGGTTCTCGGAGCATCTATTCTCATCGGGTGGAGGTCTGGGGAGCGGATAAGCGTTAAGAGGTTGTTTAAGAACTCGTTTACGGCGGGATTCTCGTCGACGTTTCTAGCGGAATTATGCGATAAGACTCAGATATCCGCGGGCGTTCTCGCGACCAGATTCAACTGTTTAGAGGTTTTCGCGGCGGCCATGATAGCCTTAATCACGATATCGATACTGACCATAATCTTGGGAAGAATGATGTCTGAGAGGATCGGAGGAAAAACTATGTTGAAGATCTCTGGAGCGGGCTTCATACTGGTCGGAGTGCTATTTCTCTTGCTTTGATGGCCTCGACCTCCAGACCTCCTCGGCCACGTCTCCCAGGCCAAGCTCCACGAGCTTCTCCCTCCTCGGGATCCCGGTCTCTCGATCCCAACCCATGGCGTCGTAGAATTCGTCGAGCATTCCATCTAGGTTCTCGACCCTAATCCCTTTCGTCGGCCCGGATGCGATGGGCTCCATCATCCTCCTCGGCAATTTATCGCTCCTCCTATCGACCCCCTCCCTCACGTTGAAGCACCTCTTCAAGTTATAGACTCTTTCAGAGATTTTGAGCAGGTCCTGAGGCTTTAGATCGAGCCCCGTCAACGTCGTAGTCAGTCTCGACAGCATATCTAGGTCGAGGTTCTCCCCCTCAGCTGCTTGGAGCGGGAATCTACATATTCCTAGTATTCCCGCGAGTTCTCCGAAGAGTATCAAAAGCCTGTAGGCTTCCCCGCGCCCGACTCCCTCCTCCTCAAACCTGCTTGGGGGAGGCCATGGAAGCCCATATCTTCTCAGCCCCATATCGACCTTAGAGAAGTCCCACATGGGCGACCAGATGGGCTCGATGTGACACGCCCCCCTCGGATTTCCGACGGCGTATTGAATTGCCAGCGACTTCGATGTCCCGCGGGGGTCGTGGGCTGGGATCTCCAAGCCCTTTCCATGGCACGCGAATTCCTCGGATCCCTTGCCGAGCTTTTCCGAAGCCCTCTTAACCCCCTCGGCCAACAACCTCCCTATACCCTCCTTTTTCACGATCTTCTCGATCAGGGCTAGAGTTACCCCCGGATCGCCCCACCTCAACCTAATCCCACCCGCGTCCTCCTCGGTGATTATCCCCCTCTCATACGCCTCGATGGCGAACGCTATCACGTTTCCGGCCGAGATCGTGTCGAGGCCGTAGATGTTGCAGAGATATCCCGCCTTGATTATCGCCTCGAGATCTCCTATCATGGATTGGACTCCGAGCATGTCGACCGTCTCGTACTCCGCCCCCTCGTGGGGAGGTGTTCGGTAATCTCCGGCCGGAACCTGGATATATCTTCCGCAGCCTATTGGGCATCCGAAACAGGCTCTCTTCTTGATCAAATACTTCTCCGAGAGGGTTTGGCCGGATACCTTCTCAGCCTCCTCAAAGTAGCATGTCTTGAAGTTTCTGGTTGGAAGAGCTCCGGACTCGTTTAAGCGTATGAGTCCGCCTAGGGTTCCATACCTCCCCATGCCCTTATCCGCCCTAGCCTTTACGACGTTTATGGCCTCTAGGGCTGCATCAAAGAACTCGTCGGGCTTTGCGGCCGAGATCTCCCCATGCCCGTCGACCACGACGGCCTTAAGCCTCTTAGCGCCCATAACCGCTCCCCCGCCGCATCTCCCAGCGGCCCTATCATAATCCACCATTATCGAGGCGAACCTAACCAGGTTCTCACCGGCTTGGCCTATGCACGCGACCGATGCGTCGGGCTCGGCCAGATCTCTTAGGAGGATGTCGGTCGCCTCATGGACGTTCTTTCCCCATAGGTGCGATGCATCCCTAAGCTCGGCATATCGATCTCTGATGTGGAGGTAGACCGGCTTCTCAGATCTCCCCCTCACCACTATGAGATCGTATCCGGCGAACTTCAGCCTCGGGCCAAAGCTTCCGCCCGCCCTCGACTCGCCGAAGATCCCCGTTAGAGGGGACTTAAAGCAGAACTCTACGCTCCCGGAGGATGGGCATAGGGTCCCGGTCAACGGCCCCGTCGCGGCTATCAGGAGGTTGTCGGGGCTTAGGGGATCGATCCCCGCCTCAAGCATGTCCCATAGGATTCTCGCCGCACACCCTGTTCCGCCCAGATATAGCCTCACCAAGCCTCGGTCCAGGTCTTTTTCCCGAACCTCCCCCCTGCCTAGATCGATCCATAGGATCTTTCCGGCATAGCCGTGGAGATCCATCATCTCACCACCATCTGAAGCTTTGAAAAGCTGATTCTCCTGTATCTCGCGGCCTCATCAGCGTCCAAGTATTTTAGCGCGTCCACAGGGCAGGCCTTAACGCATGCGGGATCTCCCCCGCAGAGGTCGCAGATCAGGGCTTTCCCCGTGGCCGGGTCCAGCGACGCGGCGCCGAAGGGGCATGTGTGGACGCAGTTTCCGCAGCCGACGCACCTCTCCTCCCGAACAACCATCGCCCCCGTCTTCGGATCTCTCTCGATGGCGTTCACCGGGCAGGAGGCCATGCATAACCCGCATTGGAGGCAGAAGATCGGCGCGTCGACGGGCTGGTGGCGCAGCCTGACTACGTGGATCCTCGACCTCTCGATGCTCATCACGCCATAATGTTTCTGCGAGCAGGCGAGTTCGCAGAGATGGCAGCCCATACATCTATCCGGAATCACGACCAATGATTTGACCATCGCAAATTCCGCTCACATACAATATTATTTATCCTTTCTTTAAGCGGTCTCGAATCCATGTCAATATAACCAGCTCGTGAACTCATCTATCCCTTCGAGACCAAGCTCAAGCAATTCTCGGCAACGAGCTTAGAATTGGAGCGGGCCACCTCTAAAAGCTCTTGAGAACAGTTTTTGGTTGATTTATGATGCGGCCGCCGGGATTTGAACCCGGGATCACTGGCTCGGAAGGCCAGTGTCCTTCCAGGCTAGACGACGGCCGCCCATTTTAGAGCTGTGATTTTTGGTTATTTGAGGTTTTTGCCCCAAATTTCACTAGATCTCGTAAACCCTCCCTTTTTCGGGTAGAATCGCCTCATAGCCGGCTTCTCTCGCATACTCCGCCAAATCCTTGCATGGATCGGGCTCGCCGTGGACCACGAATATCTTGGCCTCGGGGTTAAATCGCCTCAGATACTCTCTAAGCTCGCTTCTCCCCGAGTGGGCGCTGAAGAGGAATTGCTCGACCCTGGCCTTCACCTTAACATCCACCCCGCCGTGGACCAGCTTTCCCTCCTCTAGGAGCCTCGCCCCAGGGGTTCCGGGGATCTGGAAGCTCACGAGGAATATGGCTGAGTAGGGGTCTTCTGCAAACCTCTCGGCGTAGAATACCGCAGGCCCTCCCTTAAGCATCCCAGCCGGGCTTATGATCACCCCGGGCCTCTCCGCCGCCCGCTTCCTCTTCCTCCTATCGGTTATCCTGGTTATGTGCTTGGATGCGGAGTATAGGAGCTGGTATCCATCTATGTATTCGCGGTTTTCAAGGAATAGGTCTAGGACTCTTACGGCCATCCCATCCAAGGCCGTGAACTCCCTGAAATTATATGCCTCCAGGACGCACATTATCTCCTGCGATCTTGAGACCGCGAAGGCTGGGACTAGAACCTTCCCACCCGACTCGACGACCTCCCTAACGCTTGAGACGAACCTCCTCTCAAGCTCCCGCCTGTCAGGATGCTCTAGGAGGGCGTAGGTGGACTCGGTGATCACGGCGTCAACGTCCCTTGGAGCCGGCTCCAAACCCCTCAAGAGCCTCGTCTTCTTGAGGGAGTAGTCTCCGGTGTAGAGCACGGTCTTATCGGCGTTTATGAGGACTTGGAGGCTTCCCGGGATGTGGCCGGCGTTTAGGAAGGTTATCTCGGCGTCCTTGACCCTAACCGTCTCCCCATACCCAACCCTAATCCCCCTCCTCAGGAGCTCCTCTACCTCGAGAACCTCATATGGGATATAGTATCCGCTTAGCTTCAGGAAGTCTCTTAGGAGGATGTCGCAGAGCTTGAAGGTCATGTCGGTTGCATAGACCTTAACGTCTCCATCGAGCATGAAGAGGGGGACGGCTCCACTATGATCCAGGTGCGCGTGGGAGATTATCACGGCGTCTAAGTCTCTCGTCGCGACGTGGGCTGGGAAGAGGGGCTCGGGCTCCGAGAGCTTCACGCCGTAGTCTAGGAGGATTCGAGCCTCCCTAGTCTCGACTAGGATCGCGGCCCTGCCCACCTCGCCCATCGCTCCGAGGAATCTAAGCCTCAACCTATATCACGCTCTAGGGCTCAATTCATGAGCATCGGCTGATATGATAAAGATTATCCCCTTAAGCCTCCCTTCTCAAGTCTTTAATCTGATTCCGATCAAGCCTGCCAAGATCATCAAAACTCCTATAATGATGACTCCCACGCCGACCAGATATGGGTATATGAGTTCTGGGCGATAGAGTATGAAGAGGCCTAAGACTATCATCAAAGCGCCCACCAAGCATAGGGCTGCTTGACCGAAGCTCCTCGGCAGGCTTATAGTCGCCTCTGACGGCTTAACCCTCTTAACCCTGAGAACTCCCATTAGGAGGAAGCCCACCCCCATCCCTACGGCCCCACCAACATCCGGCCTCCCGAAGAGCAGGCCTATCCCCGCGCCGATGAACATGCATGCGACGAAGATTAGGCCCGCGATCTCTCTGCCCTTCTTCTCCTCGCTCATCTCGCTCGATGATGATCTGATGCAGATATATTTGTTTCCTCCCATCAATTCCAGTCGATTAGGTTTGAGCATATCCCCAATTTATGGAGGGCTTCATGGAGCTTTGAGGCCAGGTCTCTCAGATACCTCGATCTGGAGCCGACTATGTGGATCCTCTCGTAGCCTCCCGCCCTGATCTGCTCGACCATGAGCTCGACCAAGTCATCGGATACCTCCTCGATCAGCTTCCTCGGATAGTTTGTCTGGGAGAATGGGTAGGTGTATCTAAGCTGGTCTGGGATGAGGCCGTAGGGGGTTCCATAGCGGGCGACCTCAAACACCTCCTCCCCAACAATCGTCTTAAGCTTCTCGAAGCTCATCCCCCTATTGAACGGTAACAGGACTAGATGTTTTTCATGGCCTGGCTGCTTGAAGTATCTCTCCATGAGCCTCCTCCTAGCCCTCCTGATCCTCGGCCTCCTCAAGCTGAGCTCATCGAACAGGTTTATCCCACGCCTACTCGATAGAGGTGTGTTATCCTCCATGAGCTTCAATAACTCCTCGTTCTCCATGATCCACCTGAATGCTTGATAGAGTCTTGGATGACTCCTAGCCCTCATCTCAAGCAACTCCATCAGCCTACCATCCCTGATCGCCTGCTTGATCTCCCGGATCTCCCTGAAGCATGCATAGAGGTTGTGTGCGGCGATTAATCGAATCCTCTCCTCCCTCTCGAGCCCCCTAAGCTCATCCGGAGTGATATCCGAGCAAACCGGACAACTACATGGAAAATAATCGATCCTATCTATTCTGAGGGTTCCGGCCGAGGTTATGTATCTCTCATCCCTTGCGTAGAGATAGTAGCTCGCCGAATCGAACATATCCACCCCCAAGGCGACTATGAATGGGAAGATCATTGGATGGCCTGCCCCGAATAGATGTAATGGCCTCCCAAACCCTATAATCCTCCTAACCACATAAATCATCTCGAAGAGCTTCTCAAACCTATAGCCCTCCATCAGGGGGGTCGGGCTCCCGAGGGCGTAGAGATCAAAACCCATCCCCCTCTCCTGCTCGGCGCATCTCTGAAGCAGGTCTAGATGGGTTCCGCCCTGAATCGGGGCGGCCCAAAGGGCTCTCCTAACACCCCTCTCCCTCAAGGCATTCAAGGTCCTCTCCAGATTCTTCAAGGTCTTTTCAACGGTCTCCTCGGCCCTCTCCCTCCCACAGACCCCGGTCGGTACGTCGAGCGGGACCGCGATGTCCGTTCCAATCTCCTCCTCGAATAGGGCGATCTCCTCGGGGCTCGCCTCGACATCACCGTACTCCAAGACCTGGTATCCGCCGCTGTCGGTCATTACGATCCCGTCGAAGTCCAGCATCTTATGGACTCCCTCTTCAATCGCCCTCTCTCCAAGCCTCTTGAAAATTATGTACGCGTTCGTTATCACGGCTTCGGCCCCCAGGTTCTCCTCCATCCACCTGGCCGAGATCGATTGGGTTACTGGGTTTATTACCGGGAGGAATAGAGGGGTCTCGGCCCGCCTGCTTCCGACCTTAAGCCTCCCGATCCTCCCGAGCAGGTCTCCGGCCAAGATCTCGAACATCCAATCAGCCCCTTAGAGAGGCATTTAACAAATCTTCCTGAAGATCAAGTAAGACTAATTAGGTTGGTGGATTTGGATGGCTTAGAAGCGAGTTGATGGAGACCGAGATAGTGTTCGAGCCGGGCTTAAGG
>Ga0190310_1000097_pt1 | contig 32068 bp, 35 predicted proteins | sample 48700778_MG_FD_165059 | JGI IMG/M metagenome (GOLD analysis project Ga0190310, IMG submission 165059) | Hydrothermal vent sediment bacterial communities from Southern Trench, Guaymas Basin, Mexico - 4870-07-7-8_MG | ecosystem: Environmental > Aquatic > Marine > Hydrothermal vents > Sediment ... | reverse complement strand
ATTGTTTGGTGTCTGGTCAGGAAGAAACTGAAACAACTGAAACAAGTTTGATTTTTTGCCAGAGTTTGGGAAAGGAAACTGAAACAAACTGAAACAAAACACCTCGTTTCCGTTGCATGTCGCCGGCAATGTCGGGCTTTTGATTTGAAAAGAACTGAAACAGGCTGGGTGGAAACTGAAACAAAACACCTCATTCTCGTGGAATGTGGCTGGTGTTGTTTGGGGTCTGGTCAGGAAAAAACTGAAACAAAGTGAAACAACTGAAACAAAACTGAAACATGGGGTTTCATATGTCTGAGAGCCAGGATGGGAAGCTTCTCATCTGTTAGTCGTCTCCGTTTCTGTCCCTCCCTCTCTTCGACGCTGATCACTAATCTGATCTCTTCAGTGCTAATTGTTGCGTGCTAGAAGCCATAAAAATTAGCCAACGAAACCAGTTTTGCGACTTCCTCGACGTTGTCTGCCTATCTGATCTCTCTAGTGCTTATCGTCGTGTGTTAGAAGTCACCAATATTGGCTAATGAAACTAGTTTTGCGACAGGTGACGATATCCTAGAGCCTACATATAATCTCGCAGAAAAACATAGAGCAGAGCTAGGGCGTGAGTATCTTGTTGATCCTGTGCATATGTTGATGAAACAGAACAAAGCAATCGTTGATGAGCTAGGGGGACAGGGGGTTGCTGACGGCGAAACACATAAGATTGTTGCGGGAAGAATTTGGTATCACAATGCGTGAGTTGGCAAGAAAACTTAGCGGAAAATACACCGTAACAAGGATAAAAGGCAGGCCCACAAAAGTTGTTGTACTTCCTCTTGCCATGTTTGAAAAACAAAACAATAAAAGTGTGAATGCAAATATATAGAAGATATTAGAGGTGTCTTTTCGTGAAGAAGAAAAAACGAGGAGGAATTTCACTGTTTGTTCTTAGGGGCCTTGGTTGGATAAAACCAAAGCCGAAGAGAACACAAATTAAATCATTGGGGTTAACGGTAGTTATTGCAGTTCCTATTTTAGCCCTAGTATTATACGCCGCTTTCTGCTTAGGTCCTTACTCTAAGATCCAACCAGATATGACCCTTCTTGCGGCGATATTAGTAGTTGCAGGCCTTATTGTCGCACCCAGCGTAAGGGCTTTAAGAGATAAAAATGTTTCGCCTGCAGAAGCACCTCTTCTCGTTGTGGCCGGTTTTGTTGGCCTTGCTCTCATCGCTAGCATACTTGTTATAGGATACGGAGTACCAGATCGTGTAGCTGGAGTCTTGATTTCTGTGCCATTTATTGGTATTGGAGCGTCGCTACTTCTCTTCTTCGGTCTAGCTATATATTATTGGCTAAGAGGAGAACCGCGGGGGAATAGAAGATGAGGGAAGAAATTAGGCTACTTCGAGATCTGATTCTAAGTCTGATACCCGGGATAGTTCTCCTTGTCCTAGGAATAATATTCATCAATGTACCTGGTCACAGCTTAGTGCTTCTAACAATAGGAATATTCCTTCTAACTCTTTGCCCAGCATTAACACTAGTCGCCCACAGCGAGGAAGAGGACTACTACTAAAAAACGCAGACATTTAAATGTAATATATATACTTGGTTTTTATTTTGTAACGTTTTCGTCGGTGTTTTATTGCAACAAGTACTTATCCGTTTCTTTTAAAGAAAAAGCCCAGAAGTTAAGGTTTGCGGAAGAAATGTTAACTAGCGATTTAGAATCATAAAGAATTCCTCAAGAGGGTGTTTTTCGCGTACTTTTGTAAGTCTTCGGGATCTAATAAGGTTCCTCGGGAGCGTTTTGGGGTCGAAGGGAAATTGGTGGGCTTGCTAGAGTGCCTAGGAGAGAATCATATTGTCGTTTTTTTATTTCTAAAAAGATACTTTTTTAGATTGGCTGTGTGGTGTCCTAGATGAATGTGAAAGAGAGAATTGGTCACATATACGAGGTTCTCGTAGAGGAGAGGATCGGTCATATATATGAGGTTGGTGACGGGAGTGGCTGTAAGGGTAAAGATAAGGATTCGAAATAGAGCTACTGGAGATACCATCGAGACTAATGCTCTGGTAAATTCTGGATTTGAAGCAACAACTAGAAAACTTTTAATACCTCATAAACTAGCCACAGAATTGAAGCTATGGCCCCCAAGAGAGGTTGAAACAAAAAAATTTGGGACAGCAGGTGGCGAGATTGGAATGCCAGTAATTCCAGAGAGTATCGAAGTAAAACTTGTCCTTGAGCGGGACATGCCATGGATAATATGTGATGCCGTCATTTCGTTCCTAGAAAGAGAAGTTCTAATAAGCGATAAACTCGGTGGAGCGCTGGGCATAGTGATTGAGGATTTGGCTGAGGGCATATGGAGACACAGGGAAGATGGCTACGAAACCAAACGCCAGACATATCCTCCGCAATACTGGGAGTGAAGACTTCAGTTGTTAAAGGTTTTGATCACAATCGGATGTTATGGGTGTTAAACATGAGGATTGATGAATCGGTGATAAAGAAATTGTTTGGGTCAAAGAACTATAGTCGTGGGTTTCAGTATTGGAGAGAAAATAGGGTCCGTGTGTGCTATAAGGTAATGAAGTCACTGTATGGTATTGTGGAGGGAAGAAGAATCTATAGGGTTCGAGCGAATATGGAAAATCTTAGAGATAATGCATGTTCATGTCCACTAGGTGGTAACTGTAAGCATGTTGTCGCGGTACTTATAGCATATAATAGTGGAGAATTTATTGATGTTGATGCTTTAGTGGATAAGTTTATGAGGATGCCATCGAAAGATAGGAGAAAAATCTTGGTGAAGCTTTTTGTGAGTAAACCCATAGCCTTAAGAGTATTCGCGAGATTAATGGAGTATAGGAAGCATAGATCTAGAGTTGAGGTGATAATAGATAGGGCGCTGAGATTATGTCAAAGCGATTTATCATATAGGTATCCAGAGAGGTATGTGGATAGGATGTACGGCTTAGTAGAGAGACTGGAGAGAATGAAGATAGGAGAGGAGTTTTTCGAGAAATTGATAGAGCTATACATATGTGTTATGCGCGAAAGCATAGGATACGGGTATGACAACGTTAAGTATATGATGAGCTTAATAATGGAGAAAATACTCGATGAAGAGAAGGTTAGGAGACTAGTTATAAGGGTTATTGATTATGTCTTAGATAATTATGAGCCAGGGGAGGAAGGGGGGTCAAATATCGAACTAGAAGATCTACTCAAGGAAACCCTGAAATTAGCATCAAAGTATAATCTAATAGATTTCATAATTTCTGAGACAGAAAGAAAAGTGAAATTATTCCGAACGGATAGAATAATAGAGGCTGGAGGGTTCATTAAGAACATATTAAGAACTATGAAAACAGAAAAGTTCTATGGGAGAGCATATAAAGGCTAGAAGATTAACGAGATTATACAAAAGGATCTAAAACTCCATAGGAACCATAATATCCATCCTAGCCAAATAATCTAGGCTTCTCCTGGGCATAAATTTGGACTATCAACGTTTCTTGACCCACTGTTTGGTCGTGTTGCGAGATTCTCCAGGGTATTTAATCATATTCTATTTATTGTGCCAACTCAAAGTAATTATGTCTTGTTGCTTGTGCTGGTCTTAACTTTCCATTTTGGAATCTCCAGCTTACCCCACTTTATGTATGGGAATGGAACGGTTAAACGAAGCTTAAGATAAAGAGTTGGAAGAGAAGCCTTAATTTTATGATTCTATAATTGAATAATTTATTGGTGAAGAAATTTTCGTTGGTGTCTATGTTGGCAAAAACAACAATCACAATTTCCGTTGAAGTTAAGGAGTTCCTAGATAGCATGAGAGGAAACAAATCTTGGGAGGATTTCCTATTAGAACTGGCTAGGAAAGCAAAATTAGCTGACAAATTATTGGCGTTAAGGGAGCTCGAGAGGATATTGACTATGGATGATGCTGAAAAACTTATGAGGATTATCGATCAGGTGAAATTGAAGTGGGGGTTGAGAGAATAGTTATTGATACGGATGTTCTAATATTCCTCAGGAAGGAAAAAATGCTAAGAAGAATCACATTGTTCTACGATGTATCAATAACATGGGTTACGCTTTATGAATTTCTAAGGGGTTTACGCTATATAGGTAAAAGCGAAAATGAAGTCGCGAGAATGAAGGAACTGCTAGAGAAATTGTACATAATTTTATGGCCATCTAATAGAACTATAAGAACTCTAGTCAATATATGGTGTGACTTAAGGAATAAGGGGAGAGCATTAGATGAGAGAGATCTGTTCATAGGAGCTTTATGCATAGAAAATAATCTGCCATTATGGACGTTCAATAAGAGGCACTTTAAAATGCTAGAAGAATACGGGTTAAGACTGTTTGAACCAAAGTTTCCAAACATGGAGATAGAAAAATTTTGAAGTTTCTGAAGGAACTGAAGTTTTCTCATTGAACCGAACAGATAATGTTAGCAAATGGAAGAGATATTTAGCATCACTGATCATGTGCATTATCGAGACCGTCCACTGAAATGGATTGGTCTATCTCTAAGTCAGATTTTCCTAGCTAACTCTCATAAACTTTAGTGCAGATTTAGTCAGTGGACGGTCTCTGCATTATCAAAAGCATTAATTGGGACGCATGCTAGGCGAAAAGCCCTAGTCTCGTATAACTTAGAGAAAAGACAAATAAAATTCCACAAAATTTAGAGTGCTGTTTGGCTTTTTCCATAAATCTAACCTGTGCTGTTTTTGTGATGTATCCTTCGAAAACGATGTTCTCGATGAGAATTTCTATTCCACAAAAACGTGGCCGTCGCAGAAACAATCCAACCAAAAAATCATCAACTAGAATCCATGAAAACAGCCTACCGTTTGGAGACATTAAACATGGTCGATTATTAACAAAAGAAAGAAGCCATAATGGGCCGGGCGGGATTCGAACCCGCGACCATCCTGCCCTCAGTGGAGGGTTTCAGGTTAAAAGCCTGACGCTCTTCCAGCTGAGCTACCGGCCCTAGGGTACAATCAATTAGGATTTTCTATTCTAGTCATTAATCTATCTCTACTGATTGTTTGACATTTTAAAAAGCCTCACAAAAATATTGCAAGACGACACACAGACAGCGACAAAAGCAACTGTATTTGGCGAAGCAGTCGTAATTTATCACAAATATGGTAACCATATTACACGACAAAAATCAACCGCAGGAATGGTGGAGGGGCGGGATCCGAACCCACTGCACAGGGCTTAGGGCCAAGTGCTTTCAGGACTCGCAGACTCACCACATCATCCAACAAATCTTGGCTACGCCGTGGGCCCGATCCTTCTTCTCAGAACACACTTGTTGATTACTATAGTCAAAGTTTTCTGCCTTTTTTCAAGTTCTTGTTTCGAGGGGCTTCTGATATAAATAGCCATACCAATCGGCTTAGGAGGAGTACCCAAAATGTTTTTCGGAGAAAGAAATCGTGGTTTGGGGGTGAATGGCTGATTATTTTGGATGAGAAAGAAACTGGGTTTGGAGCAATAATGAGTATCGGACCATAGATGATGACAGAGTAATCATAACTGGGGACAAGAACTCCAGGGGGAAAATGGTTGTGCAGTGGGTTCGAATCCCGCTTGGCCCATCAGTTCTTTTTAGATATTGCTTCTATCTTTCTGAATTATGCTATTCTTCTAATTGATACGTAGCTATGGTTTGTCACGGATTTCTTAGTGTTACTAGGCTAAAGAGTCGTCGATATTTCGGTAGGCTAGAAACCACAATTCGTGGATACTATATTTGCGTGGTTCTGAGCCCCAAAATTTTTTGATATTTGTGTTACTGCTAGCAATTTTGCTTGTTGTGGCTGGATCGATTCGCGAGGGATGTAGACCTCAATTAGTGGGCCCGGCGGGATTCGAACCCGCGACAAAGGGCTCCGCAAGCCCTCATGCTATCCTACTACATCACGGGCCCTATGCTTGTTTGCCGATTTGTTGTATTAGCTATAATATTTGGTTGAATTTTTTGATGTTTTTATTTTGTTAATGATTTTGGAGATAAGGTTGTCTTGGAGTTTTTCGCTGTGGGTGATAAACCTTGAGTACCAGACCACGGGTGGTTAGGAAACGAGCATTTTACTGGATACCAGTGTATCCCCCTGAGTTTTTGGGAAAAGAACCTTTTGTTAAGGTTTTGACGGTTGAACCTAAGGATCTTATTAACAGGATTGTACGTATCAAGGCAACAAACTATGTTTCACAGTATGAGGATCAGCTTATGGATCTATTATTTAGGATTGTCAGGGTAACACCGTCGGGAGCCTATACGATATTTGTTGGACATCAGTATCCCCGCGAGATACTCTCTACTATCGTTCGTCGTAGGAGGAGTAGATGTGAGGTTATAACTAGAGTTACTACGAAGGATAATCAGAGGGTTAAGGTTTCCATGCTTGCTATGACTTTTAGGAGGGCACATTATCGTCAGCGTCGGGCTATAAGGAAACTCATGGAGGAGTATATTCATGAGAAGGCGAAGGAATTTGATGCTCAGCATTTTCTTTGGAATCTTGTGATTAGGAAGGCTTTTCATAGGGAGATACTCTCACTTACGCATAAGGTCTATCCGATCCGAGATTTTATTGTTTATAAGTCTTTTAACGAAACGAGCTTAATTCCTCATACGGAGATACCTGCGCGGGTTGAGGGGGACGTGGCGAAAATCTTAGAAAATGCCGAAGTAGTCCGTATAAGATAGGCTTAGGGGACAATTTACTATGTCTATAGAGAAGTTGTGGACGGAAGTTGGGAAAATATTAGAGAAAGGACGCGGATACAAATTAAGATCGACACTTACATCAAAGAAAGATATAGTAGAGGCCATCTTCCAGAAAGGAAACTCTAAGATTTATGTATACGTGACAAACAAAAAGCTTAGTGTTCAGCATATCCGGAGAGTACGAAGAGCTATGGAGGAACACAATTGTGGAGAGGGTCTCATAGCAACCATACGTGAGGCGACACCTCAAGCTAGAAAGGAGGCCGAATCACTCAACATTGAGATTATAGATATGAAGCAGCCTCTGATATACATATTTGACCATTGGTTGGTACCTCAACACAGGGTATTACCGCCTGAAGAAGCAAAAAAGGTTATCGATAAATATGCGGGGGGGAGCTACCAAACGGCATATAGGATTTTCCCCAAGATCTTGACTAGCGATCCTGCTGTTAGGATATTAAAAGCGAAACCGGGACAAATCATAGAGATCCGAAGAGTCGTTCCTCCTATCGATGAGCTTATCAAAAAGTATGGAGAAAAAACTGGGCGCGAGATATATGAGCTTCTTAAAAGACTTATTCCAAGCAGGGAAGAAATATACTATAGGATTGTTGTTGAGGAATGAAAAATGCCCAAAAAATATATTGTTTGTACTAAATGTAAGCGTATCCTTAATAAGAAAGAGCTTATTCATAGAGAGAATAGAGACGTATGTCCATTCTGCGGTAATGATAGATTCACAACAAGCTTCAGCAATGTTTTTCTGATAATTAAGCCTGAAGAATCTAATGTGGCTAAAACCATACAGAAAAAGGAGAGTGGTCTTTTTGCCTTGACTATTGAGATCTAACGAAACATTAGGATACGACGATACTAATTCGGTATTCCTTTGGGTCTTTGTTCTGATTCTTATTTAAGTAATTTAGTAATTTTAGTATCTCTAAGTTAGTTTCTTAGATATTAAGCGAAATCTACTTGGTGGTCAAAAAATGGAAATATATGAGAGACTCTCAAGATTCTTTGGTGTACTTAAGGTCCCGAAGGAAACTTTTCTCCGATTATCTGCTCTGATGATAACGTTTATTGTAGGACTCCTTTTAAGGCTTCAACCAGTTCTTCGATATGGAGTTAATCATAGGGCATACGACCCATTCGTGCAGTATTTAGCTACAAGAATCCTCTTAGAAAAGGGTCTTTACGGCATGTTAGCATACTACGACTTTAAATTTTGGTACCCATATGGTAACGGGCTCTCAGCGTTATATATAGTCGTTCCTATTCTTGGTGCGATAATATACTCGCTACTTAATTTTCTTGGCATACATGTTGATTTATTGACAGCGATAACAATAACACCAGCGATTATAGGCGCATTAACAATATTAGTTACATATTTCATCGGCAAAGAAATTAAAAACTCTAATGTAGGCCTAATAGCATCGATCCTAACAGCCGTATCTCCCGGATATATACAGAGAAGCATAGCGGGGTTCTATGATAATGAGATGACAATATTCTTCCTGTTGCTAGCTCTCCTATTCTTTATACGCTCAATAAAATATGGCAGGGCCTTCGATGTCTTGCTATGTGGATTTTTCTCAGGCATCGTTATGTGGAGCTGGGGCATTTGGAGGTACTTAGTAGCAATATACGTTATCTATATCTTCGTGAGGCTTATAAGTGGAACAGTAGATGAAAAAGACCGTCTAACTCTTATTACTATCTTACCAATGATGGTAGGCATGGGTATTATGATTCCAAGAAACTACCACATACTAACAAAAATTGAGGTCTTTCTTGCCTTAGCAATAATGATTTTATTATTCCTTGATTATCTTGCTATTATCCTAGCAAAGGCATATGGAAAAACACAAATCTATATGTATAAAATCTTCGTTGTGAGTGGTCTAGTAGTAGTGGCGATAGGAATTCCCATACTTTTAGCGACTGGAAAACTCACACCAATTACTGGTAAGTTCGCTTCTGTGCTTAATCCGTTCCTTCGCGAGGAAATAGTGACATATACTAGTGTAGCTGAGAATCAACCAGGTGTATGGGCAAACTTCTATTTGGCAGTAGGTCCTGGGATACTGCTCATACCCCCAGCGCTGTTAGCTATGATAGAAAGAAGAACAAAGATTGACTTCATACTATTCTTATTGGTTGCGACCTCATTTTACTTCGCTGCCTCAATTACACGTTATATCGTTCTAGGAGCACCAATACTAGCTATAGCAGTGGGGTTAGGAGTTGACTATCTGCTATCGCCCTATGCACGCTTCTTTAGTGGCAGATTTATACTACATAAGGCACGGATTGTTCGAAGATATCTTGGAGAAAGGAGAATCCCAAAGGGAGAAGCATTAGGTGTATATTTGATCATCTTCCTTACACTATCCATATCTGTTATACAGGGAATAACAATCTCCAGCTTCTATAGTGGATATGATTATACCGATGCCGAACGCGCAATTTTTGATTATCTGCGCAAATACGCGAGACAAACCGATGTTGTACTAGCTTGGTGGGACTATGGTTACCGTTGTACGATTGTAGCAAATGTAACAACACTTGCTGATAATGGTACGGGTAATTGGACGCAGATGGGAGTTGTTGGAAGTATGCTTATGTTGCCGCCAGACAGGTCAATAGTCCTTATGCGCATGTATAATGTCCGGTGGATTCTGATATACTCTGATGATCTAGCGAAGGCGATTTGGATGATAAAGATTGCAAGCAAACACGCACCTATGTATGGAGTCCATGAGAACGAATACCTTAACGAGAAGGAACTACGATACAAAGAGCCATTCTTCCATTCCGTCCTCTGGGTCACATTGGCATATGGAGAGGGAGCAACGGCTGATAACTGGGTTAAAAATTATGGAGAGTCTAAACTTAAAGATAAAGCAAGTGAATTCCGTGTTGAAAACCTAACATATTTCGTGCTAATTATGAAAAAAACTTATGGAAATAGATTTGTCAAACTCTATAGGGTTATATGGCCAGAAGACCTTGAATATACTGCTTCGCTTCCACCAATATTCAATGCAACAACATTACTAAATACTACTAACAAAGCAAAATAGTATAGAGGGATAGTAGCTATGCCGAAGATAATCCCAAAATGTTGCATATTTCTTCTTGTCACTATCATATTTGTATCTCCATTACTTCCCTATGCGTCATCACCGTCGCCTAAAACTCATTGGAAAGGACATTCGATGAGGGTTCTCCAAGAGGAGATAAAGTATCCCTTGATATTTATCGCAAAAAAACCTAGCAAAAGAAATGTAAGCATCGGAGAATGGTTTGATATCGCAATAATGATAAGTAACATAGGAAATGATACGGCGTACAATCTAACTATAATAGATGAGAATTATCCCGAATGGTCGATTAGAACGGAAAATTACTCTGGAATTTATTTTATTGATACTCTTAGACCTAATGCCAGCGTAATCATAAAGTATAGAATTTGTATAGTATCATCCGCACAGCAACTTTTCTCGCTTGGACGAGTCCTCGTACATTACTATGATTCTAAGGGATCCAAGTTTGTAGCTATATCCAGTGAAAGTATCGTCCAAATTGAGAAACCTAGGGTAGAAGTTAATATTAAATATGTTTCAAGAGTTCTATTGATGGGGGGCCTTATTCTTATACTGCCAGCAATAATAGTTTTGATATATGGGGACTACAGAGTTTACAGGGAATATATGAAGCTGGCTAGAAGATAACTCATTTATTTTTAAGCTTTTCATAAATTCTATTCACTCTCAACTCTAGGCGCTACTTCCAAAACTTTCAGTTCTGAAACCATAGCCTTGTATCTATGGGTTAGCATTAATATGAGAAGCGGAATTATAGATAGTGGTATGTGGTATAGAAGAATCACGATATCTGTAGAAATATTCCTCCAGAACTCACCAAATATTTCATGAAGACTAGGAATATTACCACTCATCGGAGCTATTAATGACATCGTATTACTAACCGCTACTATCAGAAGAATAAAAAACATGAGACTTAAATAGTAGAATACTGATTCTGCTTTACTCTGGGCTATATATGCTATCAGTATGGAGACTGTAGCTATCAATACTATGGCTCTTATGACTGGAAGACTAATCGTTATATTTGTTCTGAAATAATCTGGAGCGAAAAACGCCATGGAAAGAGTATCAACAAATGAAGGATAAAAATGTAACTCGCCCATCATCAGCGGAATGATTATGCAGACAATCGAATCAATGATGTTAAGTATCAACAGAATAAAGAGGATTTTAAAGACCCTCCTTATCATTTGTTACTCCCTAACTTAAGGCGTTTCTCAACACATGCACATAAAGACTAACTATATCGCTAGATCGATCCAGCATATAAGCTTTCCACACAGCATCGAAAGCAGCCCGAAAATTACCCCTCGCTACGTAACATTCCGCGAGACCTAGCAATGCAAAAAGTTTTATCTTCCTATTCTCAATCCTAAGAAGGGCTTTAAAAGCAAGAATAGCTTCATTGAAACGCCCCATATTTAGTAAAATTCCTCCTCGAACTAATCTAGCGATTGGATCCTGATGAATTAATAATGCTCTTCTAGCATAATCTAATGCTAATCTATATTCTCCGTACATAGCATATATCTGGGATATATTAACTAAAGCCTCAAGTAAGATCTTCTTTTCACTGACAAAGGTTATTGCCTTATTGAACTCACTTAATGCTTTGACAGGATTATTTAATAAGAAAAAAATCTTGCCTCTGGCAACAAGCATATTATAGTCAAGATAGTTCGCAAATTCTCGATTTAATAGACTCAGAGCTTCCCTAGCTAGTGGTGTATGTGCCATCAAAGCCGCTATATATGATATTAATTCCCTCCTAGCATCTATCTCCATCTTATCGAGATTTCCGCTCTTGAGATATGCCGTTAGTAGAGCTATCACAGACTTCGAGAGAGGAAGTTCATTAAGTTCTCCCTTCGATATTTGCCTATGAATATAAAATATTTTCTGCTCATCTAGAAAGTCATACCAGCTATTTATTCTGTAGAGCAATATAGGAAACATGGAAATCATAAAAATCTTTACACGGAATTTTCTTAGACTGTCTAGGACGCGATTATCATCTCCGCTTAAGATACTTGCTACGAGCCGATATTCAAGGATTTTTGCTATTCTTTCATCATGAATATTAGGCTTATCACCTATTGTTTTTTCTGCAATGTTAATGACCGCTGTGTACTCTCTCCTAAGAAGCTTTATAGCAAGTAAATTGAGAACATCTATTTTTTTTAACGTGGATATTTCAGCCAGCTGTTTTTCGGCCGAATCCAAGTTTCCCTGTAAGAGCTCAATAAGCCAGTCAAATTTGGACATATTAAGACCCTCAAAAACATTAAAATACACACAATAAGAGTAAAAGACAAATTACGTTAATTTGGGTATATCTTGGGTCTTAAAAGATGGTGTACATAAAAGATGATATCGAATCACTAGATAAAAAATTAGGCAGAGAAGTTAGAGTATGTGGATGGGTTCTAAGACAGCGAATAGTTGGAAAGATAATCTTCTGGAGAATTGTTGATTCTACAGGGGAGACCCAGGTAATATTCAAGAGGGGAGAGATACCAGACGATCTATTTGAGAAAGCAAAGAAAGTAACATTAATGAGTGCTGTTGAGATAAGAGGAATTGTCAGACCCGCTAAAACTAAGGGTGGTAAAGAGATTGTACCTAAAGAAGTGACTATTATTCCTACGGATCCTATTCTGCCAATAGATCCATTAAATAGAACTAGTACACTTTCACAAAGACTCAATTATCGTTCAATAGATCTTCGTGACCCAAAAATAAGTTCGATATTTCATATACGCTCACTTATCGCCCAAGCTTTCCGTGAATATCTTCTCTCACAAGGATTTGTTGAGATACATACTCCTGCTATAAGCATATACTCTGCTGAAGGAGGAGCTGATGTCTTCGAAGTAAAATATTTCGATAAGACTGCTTATCTAAGACAATCTCCACAGCTATACAAACAGCTCGCTGTCTCGGGATTAGAAAGGGTCTTTGAGATAGGCCCAGCATTTCGAGCGGAGAAGCATTGGACTATAAGACATCTGTGCGAATTCACATCAATGGACATAGAAGTTGCCTGGATAAATGATATCCAACCACTTTTGGAGCTCGCTGAAGAGACTATAAAATATATCTTTGAGAAGCTCAGAAGTGAGGGAAAGAAGTATTTTGATATTCTTGAGAAAGAGCCACCTAGCATGCCCACAACACCTTTTCCTGTGATGACGTGGAAAGAGGCCATAGCAATAATCAAAGATAGGGGCATCCCTATGGAAGGAAAAGATATTCCTCCAGCAGGCGAACGTGTCCTCTATGAATATGTCAAAAAACGTTATGATTCCGAATTTCTATGGATTGTGGATTGGCCTTTTGAAGTTAGACCATTCTATGCGATGAAATACCCTAATTCCGAAACAACACAAAGCATGGATCTGCTTTACCGAGGACTGGAAATTTTAACGGGAGGGAAACGTGAGCATAGATACGAAATTCTAAAAAAACAGATGCTTCAAAAGAAGCTTAGACCCGATTTCTTTGGATACTATTTAGAGGCTTTCAAATATGGCTTCCCCCCTCATGGTGGTTGGGCTATCGGTCTCGATAGACTTACAATGCAGGTACTGCAGTTAGATAATATTCGTGAAGTTGTGCTATTTCCTAGAGACCCTGGACGTTTGGAGCCTTAGCTAATACTCTCTTTTAAATATTGATAAATAACAAGCGTTAAGACTTCGATATGCTATTGGTTGATTCTTGAAGTGATGACCTATGTTCTATCTTGTAAAAACAAAGATGACAATACCAATACCACCAGATAAGTTAGATCCGAATAGAGACATTAACGATGTTACTCTAGAAATTATAAGGAATATTTTTGAGGGAACAACTCATCCAGACCTAGGACATATAATTGCTATTCTTGGTGGCCACACAGAAGATCTTGGATACATAACCTCGCAGACACCATCAATATTCTTCAGAGTTTATGTGGAGATGCTCGTCTTTAAGCCAGAACAGAATGAAATTATTGAGGGACCCATCGAAAATGCCATAGAAACTGGTGTTTTTGTAAATTTAGGGTTCTATGATGCATTTATTTCTGTAAATGCACTTGGACAGGATCATTTCATATATGATATCAAAACTGGTGAGCTTAAAGGAACAAGGACTCAAATATCTATACGTAAGGGAGACTGGATTCGTGGTAGATTGCTACCTGTTACTACAAGCGTTGTAACGGTGAGTGGTAGGCGCTGGTCTAAGGCTAGAATAACCATAAGAACCCCTCTTCGACTTGAAAGAATGACTGGGGAACTTAGAATCAGAATGAGTAGTCGGGAAACTGGGCTAGGCTTGCTTAAAATGCTATTCAGAAAAAAACTTGAGGTATCCTCACAAACTTCTCAGTAAGTTTCTTTCCCAAGTAGAGACTATGAAACTTCAATGTCTAAACAGTAAAGATACCTTCGTGGCGCTACCTCACTTACAGCTCTTGCCGATAAATTTGTAATTCTGCGACCAAGCATACTAATATTGTTGGAAATTCTGTCTATGAGAACTCCAACCTCATCATCACAAAACACATAGAGATGTATAAAGCCTCTATTCCTCAAGGCTCTAAGTGCCGAGTCGATGAAACTTATAGAGTTCTTAGGATAGTTCATAATTATTCTTGTTGCAGGAACATCCACTTCTTCTACTTTTAGGCGCGCATCGCCCTCCAAAATAAATATATCAACTTTATTAAGCTTAGAATTAAGTTTCATAAACTCTACCGCGTATCTATTTATGTCTATTGCATAAACATGGGCACCTGCGAGCTTTCTAATAAGTATAGCAAAGGGTCCTACCCCCGCAAACATGTCAATAACTACCTCGTCTCTTTGAACAAGCTTAGTTACTCTTAAACGCTCGCTACCTAGACGCGGATTAAAGAAGACTTTTGATATATCAAGAGCGTACCAACAGGAATTCTCTTTATGAACAGTAAAAGTATCTCCCCAGCCTGCTAACTTATACCATGTAGCAATCCGCTCAATGCCACTTACTTTTTGTGATTTCAGAAAAACAGCCCGGACACCAAAATTTCGAAGCAGTACTTCCCCGATCTCATATTCGTGACCTTCAGCTTTATCTGGGAGCTCATTTATTAGAAGGAGATCGCCAACAATATTGATACTTTTTGGGACCGGAATTTTGGTAACTCTTTCTAGGTTTCTTAGACTTAAACTACGAGTTCTCCGTGGAAAAATATTCGTTGCCATCCATGTAATTTCAGCATCAAACTTCTGTTTCACCAGCCATATTATGTGCTGTGAAGGTGTTTCTTTCAAAGGAACAAAAATTTTGAATTCTGAGAACGCTGGTTTTAGTCTCCGATCCATATATTTCGCTAAGGTAGAGAGAACTTTATTCAAATATATTACAGGGGCAACAACTACTCTTATTGTCCCCTTAATTTGAGAGCCCATCCTCAAAAGCCACTAAAATCATCTTATAATATCGAGTAAAATTTACTGATAATTTTTACAGGTGTTTTATTTGAATAGAAAGCTCTTTGGAACTTCAGGAATCCGTGGATTAATAAATGTCCGGATAACCCCCGAATTTAGCGCCAAGCTTGGCCTAACTGCGGCTGCATTTTACGGTCAAGGCTCAACTATTATTGTCGCGCGTGACCATAGGCCCCACGCACAAGTCGTGGAGATGTCTCTAATAAGCGGCTTGCTTGCTGGTGGAGTAAATGTATTAGAAGCAGGAGTTACTCCGACGCCCGCTGTCTTATGGTCTATATCCGAGCTTGATGCTGATGGTGCAATCATCTGTACTGGTTCGCATACTCCTCCTGAGATCGTTGGTATTCTCTTCTTCAAGAGAGATACTTCGGAACTAGATCGAAATGAGGAGCTATTGTTTGAAGATATCTTCTTCAGCGAACGATATCGTCGTGTACCTTGGAACGAAGTAGGGAATTTTGAATATGTAGAGATCGAAGAAATCTATATTGAAAAGGTTTTGAGTAAAGTTCGCCTTAGCCACATTGATGGCAAGACCGTAGTTGTCGATCCTGGCAATGGAGCGACCTCTGGTGTGCTAAAAAACATAATAGAACTTGCTGGTGCTGAAGTAGTAGCAATAAATGATGTTCCAGATCCACGATTTCCCAGACGCGACCCGTTTCCTCGTCCCCAAAATCTCAAGAAACTAGGAAGACTTGTAAGAGGTATAAATGCGGATCTCGGCGTAGCTTCGGATGGTGATGGCGATCGTGCAATATTTGCTGGAGATGATGGTCAGGTCTACTGGGGAGATATTTCGGGTGCAATGTTTGCTATAGATGCTATTAAAAATAGAGGAACTAGACGTATTGTTGTTACGATAAACACCAGCAGTATCGTTGAGATTGTCGCGAGAGAACTTGGAGGCGCCGTATATTATTGCGACGTTGGCCCTCCAGCAATAGCATCAAAAATGAAGGAAATCGGCGCTGGATTTGGTCTTGAAGAGTCAGGCAAGTATGTCTGGAGTGATGCTATCTTTTATGGCGACGCTGCATTAGCTACGTTGCGTATGCTCGAATTTCTCGGAAATGAGAATAAATCTTTCTCCGAAATAGTCAGAGAACTCCCCAAAAGGTATCTAATGAAGACAGTTATCGACTGTCCTGATGAGATTAAAGATAGTGTTGCCCGAGAAATAGAAAAGAGCATTGAGAATCTTAATATTAAGCCCATCTACCAAGTAATCAGAATTCATAATGGATTTAAAATAATGTTTGATGATAACTCATGGATTCTTTTCCGCCCTTCTGGTACCGAACCAAAATTCAGAATACATACAGAAAGTTCAGACCAGAAAGACGCCGAGGAACTTCTGCGATTCGGAGAGCACCTAGTTACGAGGATAATTAAAAACCTTATTACGTGAAGTTATTCTTGGATGCTTTTAAGAAACTTATTTAGTTCCTCTTCTAAGATTCTTGCTACTATTTTACCATCTATTTTCCCACGAAATTCTTTCATAATGATTCCCATTAGGGGTTTGAATGCATGTTTTTGGCGTTCAATAACAAAACTTCTTTTTTCCTGGAGTAACTTCTTTATATAATTTCTTACAGTCTGTTCATCAACTTTCTGTATCCCGAGCGAGGCGATCGCATCATCAACAGTATTATTTGGATTCCTTGCCAGATATTCCAAGATACCCTCCATAGCTTCTTTAGAAATAACTCCTAAGCTTACCTTCGCCATCACAGTCATCAATTTTTCATCAGATATATTCGAGACATCGAATCCCTTTCTCCGTAGACTTGTCATTATGCTTATCGCTCTCATAAATAAGCGAGGGTCTACATTCCTTCTAATAGCATCCTCAAATAATTGAGACCATGGCGAAAGGATAATTCTATATACCTCATCATATGGCAGACTATATTTCTGCGAAATTTCTCGTGCCATATCCCATGGGAATTTGAATGGTATTTTTGAGACTTTTTCTAGGAGATTATTCGTTATCTCTATTGGAGGCGAATCCGTATCTGGATATAATCTGGCAGCGCCGCCAAGAGGCCTCTCAAAACTTGTTGTACCATCAGGATTAGCTTTACGAGTTTCTGGCGGAGGACCTTCCAATGCTAATACTGCCCGCTCTTTTATCTCATCAATAGCATCTACTACTTTATGTTCTGGTCCCACAACAAACACAACACAATCCCTTTGATAATCTGCTTTCGTAGCTTCGAAGAGACCTTTCCTTTCTTCTTCGGAAATACCATATGCGGGAATTTCATCTGTGTGTATTATTCCGGCGAGCCCTGTTACAATTTTAACTCGCTCCGCAAACTCTTTACCAAACCGTTTATTTTTCTGAATTTCTTTTCCAAGAAGCCCCCCAAATCCAGGCAGTTTGATAGCATAGACTTTTTCTCCACACGAAATTGCTTTTCGTATAAACCTAGCATTTGTTTTCTTAAAGATATAAGTAACATCGATTGGTTTTTCATTTAGTATCTCTTCCTTAGTCACACCCCTCCGCTTAAGTTCAGTAGCTATTTCTATGAGGCGAAGTTGTCTAATTATCTCATTATCTATTAGAGGCTTAAACCATTCTGGATACTGCACACCCTTTATCTCTACCCGCGTTCCATTTCTTATTGATATATTTATGTCTTGCCGTATTGTACCAAGACCTCTACGTACCCGTTTAGTTGCTCTCAATATAGCGCCTATTTTGAGTGCACATTCAACGACTTCTTCTGGCGTTTCTAAATCTGCGCTAGTGGTTATTTCCACGAGTGGTATTCCCAGTCTATCGACTCTAAACACGACTTCACTTACTGTCTCCTTTATTTTTCTTGCAGCATCCTCTTCAAGACACAACTGATTTATTCTAATCTTCTTTCCATTGGATAAGGTAAGTTCGCCATTTAGCCCAACCAATACTGTTCTCTGGAAGCCGCCTGGAACGCTACCATCTAAATACTGCTTTCTTGAAACAAATAAGACGTCAGGTATGTCCATTTTGAATATTCGGGCTAATAATAGTGCTGTTTCCAAAGCATAGCTGTCTATGAGTTCAGGAGGCTTTTCATCGATTTCATATAGGCAAAGATCAGCATACATTTCATAGATAATCCTCTTCTTTTTCTTAAACTCCTTCACTGCTGTTGGATCTATCTCTCCAGTCTCCGATAAAGTAGGCCTTTGAAACCGGACTATTCTTATGTCAGGTTCCCGATCTATAAGCCTAGGAGGACAAAAACAAAAAAGTTTTCGCGGTGAGTCCAGCTGCTGATGTATCTCGAGCCCAACCTTGAGGCCGACTTTCCTATAGTCTATGTCCATTGTTACCACGTGACGACATATCCTATACCACAAATAAATTGAATGGAAGTATATTTTTATTTTGGTGTCTATAGACGGGTGAGAGATATTGAAGTTCGAAGTATTACTCTGGGACGATATTATTCGTATGTCTCTTAAACTTGCTAGAAAAATTAAGGAATCCGATTTTAGGCCGGATATCATTGTTGCGTTACTTAGAGGCGGACTAGTCCCTGCAAGAATATTGTCAGATTATCTAAACATCAATAGGATTTTTGTCGTTGGTGTCACCTTCTATGTTGATGTGGGAAAAACCTCCGACAAGCCAGTAATAACGCAGCCTCTGAATGTCAATCTGAGCGGATCTGATGTGCTTATAGTTGATGATGTGGCTGATACTGGAGAGACACTTATCCTTGTTAAGGAGCATATCAATGCTCTTGGAGCTGGTTCCATAAAAATAGCAACCCTACATAAAAAACCTTGGTCAAAAATTAAACCCGACTTTTTTGTAGATGAGACTGATTCATGGATCATATATCCTTGGGAGTACATTGAGGCTATAGGTAGCTTAAGGAAGAAACTTGATGCAGAAAATCTTTCAGAGGAGGATAAAAAGAAGATCTTAGACACACTAGAAAGGATTCGCAAAATCCTAGAATCATATGAAGATTAGCTTAAAAATGATGATAACTCCGCTATCCCCCTAGCTTTTTTCTCTAATTCTTCTATTCTCATACCCAAAGCATCAAGCAATTGATCAAATACGCTACGAGTAAATTCGTAGTACTTTTCAAGATCTATTTTCTTCTTCCAATATTTATCTCTTTTCAGAAGTTCAACGGGCCAGGGCCCATCTCTACATTTAACGTACGCTATTATTTCTCCTGGATATACTTGTCGCCGTAATTTCTTAGCTGCCTTGACATGCTCTGGTGTTGTTTTCACATATTTTTCAATAGGCTTTGATATCATGACCCTAAATGCCAATTCTTCTAAATCGTACTCTCCATTAGTAAGTTTTCGGTAGATAGTAATTATTTTTTCGCCTATCTTTCTCTTGGCTTCGATCATGTCTTCTGGTGTTTTGACGTTCCTTAATATCTCTAAAACACTTGCAAATTCCTTCTTTAGAAACTCTGGTGTGTTTCTCTTTTTTCCTAGAAGTCCCTTTATATCGAGACTACCGTCAGTTAAAAGTCCAAAATAGTTCTTCTTTCTGCCTGAGAATGCAACAAATACATATTTTTTGTCTACCTCCAAGTCTACTTTAAGCTCTCTATTGGCCCACTCGATAAGCTTATCGATGGATTCTTCAGGCGGATTGTATATGAATATGCTATCAGTATCTCCGTAGATAACATCGAGATTCATTTCCTTAGCTTTTTCGGCTACAGCGAGAATCTTATATCGACCAATCGCCGTAATAGATTCTGCCACAGGTAAGAAGTATAGGCTAAAGTTTTCAGCACCAAACACGCCATATGAGGCATTTATCAAAACTTTGAGAGCACTCTGAATAGCCGAATATAATGCTTTCAGAGATGGGTTAGTCTCTTTTTTAGCTATCCTTTTATAATAGTTTACTCTTAGATCGCGGATAAATCCAACTAATAGGCTTGTTAGGCCGTCTCTTTTTGTACATATCCAATAATCAAGATCCACAACTTTATTTTTCTGGCATTCTTTGTGTGGACATAGAACTGTTTCAAATGAGATGTTGTGAACTTTTATTATTGTTGGATATATTGAGGCGAAATCTAGAACATAGACATTAAACCATATCCCGGCTTTTGGCTGAAAAACTATGGCACCTCGATACTTCTTGCCTTTTATTATTGGACCTGGTCTAGGTGCGAGATTCATAAATTCCTTTTTCGTTTCAAAGTCTTTTTCGTTCGGAATCAACCATCCTCGCTCACGTATCTCTGAGTAAAACCAATTACTAATCCAGCCAGAGACCCCTCTGCGACTTATGTCTTTTAATGGGTAGCGTGTTATTCTTGATAGAATAACCATTATGCGCCAGGGAAGCCAGTCATTAAATGCCAATAGGCGAGCAGTGAGATATGCATCCCACCAGTTGTACCTAGCTATTTCTTCAAGCGTCATTTTCTCAAAATCGACTTCCAGATAAAGCTTTCTTTCATTTAGAAGAACATGAGCTAACTCATCTAGACTTACAGTCTCATAGGCGTCCTTAAACACATATGTCTTTATTGCAGCATTCGAAAAGTATTTATATAGGTCTATGTGAACTCCTGGTTTCGATTCTGCAATAACAACTTCGGCTGTCCTTCTAACAGTGAAGGGTATCAGTTTAGTGTCGATGCCCAATTGTTTAGCTCTTACGTATAGATAGTTGAGATCAAAATTATCGCCATTAAATGTAATTAACAGAGGGGTCTCCCAAAGTTTCTTAAAAACCTCAATTATCATCAATTTCTCAGATTTATATACATATACTCTTACCTTCTTTCCGTTGATATTGATATATCCTCTAATAACTCCAATGTCTTCTTCCTCGATCTCAATTCCAGTTAGGTCTCGTTGTACTCCTTTTTTTGAAACTCCCAATATATGGATTTCTCCACAGAAACCGCCCGATTTCTCATCATACCAGACTAGACTTATTGCAAGTATTCTATCCTTAGGATTACGAAAATCAGGTAGCTTATTTGGTGGAGCTTCAACCTCTATGTCTAGTGCAATAAATCTTATTACGGGGATCTCCTGCATTATTATTGGGACATACTTATCGATAAGATCTCTAAATCTCTTCTCGATTACCTCGAAGATCTCTGGCGATAATTTTGCATCTTCCTTTCTAATTCGTATATTATTATCTTCAACAATATGTATCGCGGAAGGCCATAGATTTGTATTGTCGTAAAGATAGCATAAATAATATTTTATGTGAGCCTCCCAGGCATGATTTTCTCCGATTACGGATCTAAGTCCTCTTCGGCCACCTCCTCCGCCCACGTCTTGCGGTGTTTTGACAATTATTTTGTTTAACTTAATTGGTTTATCTAGTATGGGATTATACTTCTCGACTTCTTTTATGCTTAGGATGCTTCCTTTGAGCCCATGTGCTGAAGCTAAACGATAGATTTCTTCTTTAGGCAAATCTGTAAGAAAATAAGGATGATGATTGCTGCTATCTCTAATAATAAAGATATCATGCGTCTTCAAATCGTAAAACTTAGCTATAGCCTTATTAGTATCTGGATCATAATCTACACTGAGCAAAAAAGCTTTTTCTGATTTAGATTCTTCACGAGTTTTGTAAGCAATTCTACTCAATTCTTCAATAGCCTTTAACTCAAGTTCCTTTATATTGGCTGAAAAACTTGACTTTGTCTCCACAAGACTTTTTTCTTCACTTATCCGTTTTTTTGGTTCCGCAAAGAACATATCCAATGTTGTTTTGCGCATCATGGATTCACTAAAATTTCTAATAAAGACTTCTAATCATATAGAAAAGAAAAAGTTTTTGTAATTCTAAAATAATCAAGTCTCGTCACAGAAAACTAGCTAGAACTTTATTTTGAATGATAGTTATGTGTACTATTAAACCTATAATGAATAGTTTAGTGATCATGTCATCGCTCAGATTGGAAATATAATCGTAGAGTATTGGCAGAAGGGAACTATCAAGAATCATTAGCCCATATATAGAGATCTCATGAAGACATATGCATGCTAATAGATTAACTATCGTAATTGCTATGAGAAATTCATTAGTTATAAAGTCTGGATATGTCATTAGTAATGCGAAAACTAGTTGAAAATCACATATGAAGCTGAGCATTCTCATAGTAATCCTAACCATTTTAATTCACCATACCTTTAGTTTCACTAGCGGTATATATTACCTACGTGTGATGCCATGCCGCCTCCAATCAGGGTTCTCTTCCTAGGGACCGGAGGGACAACACCATTTGGTCTAAGGAAAATGCCCTGCATAGCTATAAAATATGAGGGCTATCTTATAGTTCTTGATTTTGGTGAATTTTGTCAGTTTAGCCTAGTTGAGAGAAAACTGCACCCATTTCGTTCGAGAACATATATATTAGTAAGCCATCTCCATGCCGACCATGTAGGGGGGCTACCCACATTTCTACATACTTATAATCTCATGCAGACAAACAAGGTTATAACAATCATTGGGCCTACGGGGACCAAAGCGTTTATTGAAACAATCGCTAACATATTTGGAATAGATCCAGTCCTAGATAAGCTAAGAGTCTTAGAGGTACTCCCTAAGGAAAAAAATTGTGTATTGGTAGTTGAAGAAAAAAGCTTCAGTATCTATGCATTTAGAACCGAGCATGGTATACCTTCGCTAGGCTACGTTTTTCAGGAGAAAGACTTTCAAAAATTTGACGAGAAAAAAGCACAGCAATACGGAATTCCTCCCACCCGGATTAGAAAACGTCTTCTCGAGGGAAAACCCATCGAGATTTCTGGTAAGCTAATTCAGCCTAGCGATGTTGTAATTAAGATCCCGGGAAGAAAAATTGTCTATACTGGCGACACTCGCCCTATTCCATATCTAGAAGACATAGCCCGAGGAGCAGAATTACTCATTCATGAGGCAACGTTTATGGGAATCCATAAAAATCTTGCTGATGCGAGATATCACTCAACAATCGAAGATGCTTTGGAAATCGCTAAAAAAGCCAATGTTAAAATGCTAGCTTTGGTACATATATCGCCCAGATATCTACGTGAGTTAGACAAAATAATTGATTATATAAAGAACTTCTCCTCATCTTCAAATATTAAGCTAATAATTCCTAATGATGGCGATGAGATTATAATAGATCCCCCAAATCTACCACGTTATTGATATAGAAATAAATCCTATTTAGAGCTATTACTAGTTATGCTAAGGGTTCCATCCTTATTCAGGAAAACCACTCAAGTGATATTACTAGAAGTGGGGGTATTATCTGGGCGAAAAAAATGACGAACAAAGAAGAAAAAGACTTTAGTGCGCCCAGGCATATAAGATTCGATAGAGTCACTGCAGTTCCCCAGCGAGGAGACTTATTGTTAGGTCAGATAGTGAATGTTAGCGAGAGAATAGCCACGATCCTTGTTTCTGTGATACTTCGTATCATAGAAAAGAATTCATCGAGGCATTTAACCTTGCTTAAAACACCTGCTCCTACTCACGCAAATATTTTCAAAGGAGATGTAAACTTCCCATGCATTAATCTATCCGATATACTTAAGGTAGGGGATCTTGTTCTTGGACGAGTAAAAATAGCATGGTTCAAACCTGTTTTTATAAGTTTAGATACAAAAGAAACAGGAGTTGTCTCCGGAATATGTAGTAATTGCGGTGTAATAATTCCGACACCGCGTAGCTTTTCTAGTAACACATTAACATGTCCAAGATGCAAGGCTTCAAGAAAAACTAAAATTTCTGAATTATATGATCCTATAGTTTGGAGAGAACTTCACTTTATGAACAAAATACATATTCTTCCATCGGCATAAAGGATGCCGTTCTGCTATAGAAATACTTTGGGGGCAACCACATAGAAATATATATTCACTGTCAATAGATATCCAATTTTAGTGAACTCTAACTGGGAATCTGGTGCTGTAAGTGGGGGTATCACATGTTTCTATATGAGTATGAAGGAAAAGCCTTGTTTCAGAGTATGGGGATTCCTATCCCGGCAGGTAAGATTGCAGATAATATTGAGGATGCGCTTAAAGTAGCTGAGGAGATAGGATATCCCGTTGTTCTTAAACCACAGATAACTGGAGGGCGACGTGGCAGAGCAGGAGCAATACGATTTATAGATAACCCCAAAGAACTTGAGAAAAATTTCAAGGAATTGATAAATCTAAGTCTTTACGGAAAAAAAGTAGAGAAAATTCTAATCGAAAAGAAGGTCAGTATAAAGCATGAATACTACATATCCTTTCTATTAGACTTCTCCATGGCGAGACCAATCATGATATTTTCAAGCGAAGGAGGCATTGAGATAGAGGAAATCGCTGCAAAATACCCGCAGAAAATGGTAACATTACATATCGATCCAGAAGAAGGACTTCAACCATATATGGTATATGAGGCTCTGAATAATGTAGGAATTATAGGGAAGAAAGCCACAAAATTTGTATCAATAGCTATGAGGCTTTGGAATGCTTTTTCAAAATATGATTTAATCTTAGCAGAGATAAATCCACTGGCCGAAACAACAGACGGCGAACTTCTCGCTCTGGATGCCCGAGTAATCGCCGATGATAACGCGGAATTCCGCCAAGAATATATCCGCGAATTTAAGGCTAGACGTGGGGGTATAGAATCAATAGAATATAAGGCAAGAGAGAAGGGCATATCATTTGTAATTGTTGATGAGAAAGGAGAGATTGGTGTTATCGGCAACGGTGCGGGACTAACAATGGCAACAGTTGATGTCTTAAAGCTTCTAGGAGGAAAACCAGCTAATTTCTTAGACATAGGAGGAGGCGCACGTGCTGACCGCGTATTGGCGGCTATACAAACTCTTCTAACTGTGAAAACTTTGAAGAAGATATTTATAAATATCTTCGGCGGTATCACGAGATGTGATGAGGTTGCAAGAGGCATTGTTGAGGCTATCGAAAAGTTAAATCTTAGGATACCTCTTATTGTAAGATTAACGGGAACTCTGGAGGAGGAGGGAAGAAAAATATTAGAATCTGCAGGTATAAAAGCTTACACTAAGATGTTAGAAGGAGCAAAAAAAGCTGTAGAAGGGTGATTAAGTTGACTATCCTAGTAAATCGAGACACAAGAGTTGTTGTCCAAGGTATAACTGGCCGTGAGGGAAGTTTTCATACAAAATTGATGCTTGAATATGGAACCAAAATAGTAGCAGGAGTAACCCCAGGTAAGGGAGGTATAGAGGTCCATGGCATTCCTGTTTACGATAGTATTAAAAGTGCTATGAAAGAGCATGAAATTGATGCAAGCATAGTATTTGTCCCCGCAAAGTTTGCACCAAGTGCCGTTTACGAAGCTATAGATGCAGGATTGAGTCCGATCGTAGTTATTACGGAAGGAATTCCGATATGGGAAACCATGAGATTTGTCAGAAAAGCTAGACAAAGAAACCTAGTTATTATAGGTCCTAACTGTCCAGGGATTATAGTTCCTGGGGAAACAAAAATCGGTATAATGCCAGGACACATATTTATTAAAGGAGATGTAGCGATAATCTCGCGTAGTGGAACGCTCACATATGAGGTTGCGCAGTTATGTACACTCGCAGGGCTTGGACAGAGCATTGTGATCGGACTTGGTGGCGACCCCATACGTGGTCTTACGATACCTGAAGCTCTAAGAATGCTCGAGAACGATCCCGAAACCAAGAAGATTGTAATTATAGGAGAAATTGGCGGAACTGAGGAGGAAGAAGCCGCTGAACTCGTCAAAAAAAATGAAATAACTAAGCCCATCGTTGCATATATAGCAGGCGCCACAATTAAGCGAAAAGGCGTATCTTTTGGACACGCAGGCGCAATAATACTCGGAGAGAAGGGCAAACCAGAATCTAAAATCAAAGCATTTAAGGAGGCTGGAATACCCATTGCTAAGTTTCCTCATGAGATACCAGAGATTCTGAAAAGCCTATGAAGATTCGAAAAACTTATGCAAAAATATATAAGAACAGGAACACTATTATTTTGGTTGGAAGGTGATCGCTGTGGATAAGCAAAGAAAAATCCAGAAGCTTGAATTAGTCGAAAAAAGTTCAACTAAATTTGCGGAGCTTCCAGATGTTGTTGAACTATACTTCGAAAGAGCTGATAAGCCAGGTCGTGGTATAACGATCAGAGTACCAATAACCGAATTATTTGAAAATGTCGTCAAAGAAGCTGCCCGAAAACTCAACTTTAGAAACACCCGCGTCGGCGTTCTGGGTGGCTCGTCACCAGTATCCTTCATAGGAAAAAGTGTGGGAGACGTCATTAAGGAAACATCAAGTATAAGTTTCCAAATAGCATCAGCAGAGATGCTAGGAGATTCTTAGTTTCTTTTATAGAGCACTACACAATGTTTCTCTTTCTCTTTTGACCTCATTTTAAATTTATCGGAATAGAGCTAGCCTCTGTCATGTTGCCTATACACTAAAAGGATTCTCGGTGTCGTAGCTATGGCTATCTATATCGATGCTACACTATGGAAAAAAATGATCGAGATTATTCGTCAGACTCCTTATGAAAGAGCATTCTATCTAATAGGTTTCTACAACGATAACGAAAGCTATGTTATTGAGATCTTCGAGGTTTTATATCAATCAAGTAGCATAACACACATAGTATCTGATCCTTATGGACGTATGCTGATTTCCAACTCGCTCCCAGCAGGAATTAAATTGTTAGGCATAGCTCATAGTCACCCATTCGACCAAAGTAGCAAACCTGAACCATCCAGTATCGACTTAGAGTTAGCTCGAGAATATGAAGGTGATATCATCATAACAATGAATCCTACTGGGGAGGCGACAGCAGTGAAATTCGCTGGAGATTATGAAGATGTCCGCATTAAAATTGAGGATTTCCCAAGGGAGCTAAGAATAATTTGTGTGGATGACATTTACTTTGTTTTTCCTTGGTGGCTACAGGATACTACTATAAAGCTACGCATTCCACAACTTTACGGCGAAATTATGTATAGATTATATTTTCACTCACACTTTGATGGCAAAAGAATTATTATCCCAGAATATGAATGGTTTTATGTTAAACAGAAATATTCTATTCCTCACATAGCTTTTGGCAATACAAGGGATCTCACAAAAAGGTACCTGCTTGAGAACAACATTACGAAGTTGCTACAATCCCAATCCTAGCCAATCTACTTTTGCACTTATTACAAAAATCCTTAGGTTTCATATCTAACTCTAGCAATGAATTTGCAAAACGCATTACACAATATCTATTACAGTGCGTTAACCCAAAGACATGACCTAGCTCATGCCTAACAGTTTTAAGAATTCTCATTTCATACACTTCCCTATCTCTATCTCTCAGTCTCCATGTACTGATGATACAACCATGATTAGGTAGAGCGACACCAAAAACAAAGTTAAGATTAGAGACATAGATATCATAACCTATCGCTATCAAAAATAGCTCATTCGGTATTAAGATAAGAGCGGTGTTCAAAATTTTCTCAGCGTCGTATTGTCCACGACGATGATTACAAGCGTCTTCAATATTGAGTCTCAACGTGGATATATCAAAATCTATATTAAAAGATAGTTCTATAGATCTAATGATTGCTTCTCGCGCGAAGCTATCTACCGATCTATGTAACAATACTTTAAGCTCTATGGGAGGCTTCTTTATTTCAAAAACCATAATTAAGACCCAGATTTTCTGGAGTAAGACATCTATTTTCTCCAAAAAATATTAGAAATTTTTACTATGGGGTATACGAAAAATATCAGTAGAATAACTGGGGGTGATGAGGACAGCGGAGCCTGATGGGTGATGATGCTTCACCACTACTGATTACATTAGTCCTGGCGATCCTATGAACATTGTTCAACAACCCACGTTTTCATCTCAAGCACAAATAGTTTATGTAATGGGCTTCGCAGGTTCAGGGAAAACCACTTTTGTTAACTCTTTCTCAGATTTCTTAAGAAAGCGCGGATATAGAGTAGCTACAGTAAATCTGGATCCTGGAGTGGAAGTTTTACCATATAAACCCAATTATGATGTTAGATCCATTGTACGTTTATCAAATATAATGAGAGAGGAGGGGCTGGGCCAAATGGCGGTCTTATCAGGGCCACAGAAATGCTCATAAACGAAATATCTGGCATAGTCACACCTATTCGAAGACTTGCACTTTCAAACGACTGGTTGCTTATAGATACCACGGGGCAGAAAACCTTTTAAATAACAAATGGTCTCTTATTATATCATAGAGTATCAAAGTGATACGATTGGAAGAACTACTACGCCCAAAAGAAGTCTGCAGAATCCTAGGAATAAGCTACATCACACTAAAGAGATGGATATACAACGGGACAATCAAGGCGGTCAAGACTCCTACCGGGAGATGGAGAATTCCTAGAAGCGAGGTCGAAAGAATTCTGGGCGGGAGAAAAGATACTTTGATTCGTGCAGCCATCTATGCTAGAGTCAGCTCAAGCGACCAAAAAGAGGATTTAGAAAGACAAATAGGGAAACTTCTAAACTACTGTTCCACCAAGGGATACAAAGTTGTCGCCATTCTCAAAGATGTTGCTAGTGGATTAAAAACAAGTAGGAGAAACCTACTCAAACTATTCGAACTCGTCGCAGACCGTAAGGTCGATGTAGTCGTCATCACCTACAAGGACAGACTAACAAGATTCTGTTTCGAGTATCTTGAATTCTTCTTCGAGAAGTTTGGAGCAAAAATCGAGATTGTCTTTGGCGGGGAGCCTAAAGATGCGTATCAGGAGCTAGTGAAGGACTTGATTGCGATAGTCACTTCATTCGCTGGAAGGCTCTACGGTATGAGGAGCCACAAGAAAAAGAAATTCGTTGAGGGCGTGAAAAAGCTTATTGAGGCGGTTGAGAGAGAATGACCACGCTAACAAGAACTGTCATTGTCCCCAGCGTCACTCTCTCACAAAGAAAATTTACGACCCTGAAAGAGCTAGAGGGAATATACAAAAACATTGTTGCTGAGCTCGTAGACTTCGGGTTTAGGAACGGCATAAAGTCCTTTACTGGGCTCAAGAAACAGAAATATAGAGAGCTGAGAGATAGATATCCGAGTCTCCCAAGCCACTACATCCATACTGCATGTCAGGATGCATCGACGAGAATAAAGAGTTTCCTAAAGCTTAAGAGAAAAGGGGTTGCAAAGACTGAGAAACCAGAGGTAAATAAGGTCAGCATTTGGCTGGACGACCACCTCTGGAAACTCATTGGTCGGACAATGATTAGAGTTGCGACGCACAGGGGATTTATCTACATACCGTTGGAGCCTCACAAGTTGTATTGGAAGTATCTTAATTCTGGCTGGAGGCTGAGGACTCAGCCCAAAATAAAGTTGGATTATGAGAAGAGGAGAATTCTCGTATATTTTGTGTTCGAGAAGGATGTCCAACAGGAAATAGGCTCGTCGCTGATGCTTCCCGTCGATATAAACGAAGGGAATGTCACCATAAAGCTAGGCAACAAAGTTTTTGTCTTGCTCACGGATATTAGGAAAGTGACGGTGGGATACAGTAGGTATAGGGAGGTGGCTCAATCCATAAATGGGAATGGAGAGCTTAGGCGGACACTCAGTAACAATGAGGGGAACAAGAAGAGGGATAGGAGGCTCAAGTTGGCGAACATCGTGGTCAATACAGCAAAGCAGGCGGGTGCAGTAGTGGTGCTGGAAAAACTCCCGAAGAAATGCCCAGAAAATATGATAAGGAACATCCACGATAAGAGATTGAGGCACAGAATATACCAAGCAGGATTCAGAATGCTCCTCAAAACCATCATAGAGAAATGCGAGGAAAAGAGAGTTCCCTACACTTTGGTGAATCCAAAGGGGACATCATCAATCTGTCCGTTTTGTGGTTCTAAGCTGATGAGGGGCGATGCCCCGAGGCAACTCTACTGCAAAAAATGTAAGAAAATCTTTGGGAGAGATGTCGTCGCCGTTTTGAATCTTGAGAAGAAAGCCACTTCGCAGGGGCGTGTGCCGTTCGCCCCGATGCCCAATGATTCCAGTCTGGAGGTAGCCGTGCTACCGATGAAGGACTGGATGAGGAGAAGGTCCCTACCGCTGATACCAAATGAAACAATCTTAACTGAAATGATGCGGTAGGGACAAACGGCAATTAGAGTTATTTGCGTTTAGGGAGCTTGGCGAGAAAATAGTTACAATGCTTAGATTCCCAAGCGTCAGATTATATCTCGTAGACGCATCCATAATCTCTAAGTCATCTAACATAGTAATGACACAGCTAATTGCTCTGGCGATTAGATATAGACTGGGCATAGATGTTGCCACAGTAATCAATAAGATTGATGTTGAAAGAATGCCTATACGGGAAATAATGGAGGAACTTTACCTTAGAACCAAAGAGTTTAAACAGCATATTGCAAGTGAAGATTTTGGTGTTCTTGCCGACCTTGCCTACGATTTAATCGAATCTATAGCGACAAATCTACCTCCAACGGGATAATTACAATTAGTGCTATAAAGAGAATAGGATTCGAAGATGTATATTCCATTCTTCATGAAATCTTTTGTACCTGTGGGGATCTTACATAGATCAGTAGTTCCAGCGGTCATCACAAAATCAGACGACTGTTTAATCATCATTTCTATTTGTCATTATTATGCTAGATGATATTATTTGAAGAAGAAAATTAATCGAAGGAATAGAATACTCCGCTCTTAGCATAAGATTGGAACCTCCTGGTCGACTCCACAAATTTAATAAAAAATTTAGTTGGTCTACTCAAAGGTTGCTCGAAGCCCATATTTCTCGGCTAAGGCTTTAGCTTCCTTTTCTAAAGTCTCGTAAAACTTCTTGAAAAGCTCTTCGTTAACACCTATAATTTTTTCTTGCTCTTCATCCACAATAGCCCAACTAAACTTTAGGGACGGCAACATTTTTGTGGACTCTAACTCATCGATTTCCTCCACAGGTACTTTTTCAGCAAGTTTGATCATAATCTCATAGTATTTCATGAAGGCCTCGAGAATACGAACCTGTATCTTCGGTGGCGTATATCGATCAACTATATCGAAAGCATTCTGCACTAGATATCCATCCTTAAACATTTTGGTAAACCTAAGAACAAACCTCTCCCTATTTTGTAGAGCCCTCTCACCAACGATTTTACTTATATCCTCCAGCCGCATGCCCTCTTCAAGAATTCTAAGAGCTCTAGCACGGTAATCGAAGAACTGAGGGGCATTAAACTCTTCTGCAAAATACTCTCGAAGCAAATCAACATATCTAGAAAATGACAATGTCCAATTTATAGCCGGGAAATGCCTAGCAAATGCAAGCTTCTTATCTAGGGCCCATAGCGCTCCGACAAATCTCATTGTTGTTGCAGTAACGGGCTCTAAGAAGTCACCACCTGGTGGGCTGACAGCACCCATAATAGTCAATGAGCCTTCGCGAGGACGCTTACCTAATGTTAAAACACGACCCGCGCGCTCGTAGAAACTTGCAATAAGCTGAACAATATATGCGGGGAATCCTTCCTCTACAGGGACATCCCCAAGGCGGCCTCCGAGTTCACGAACTGCTTCCATCCAGCGTGATGTGGAATCCGCCATTAAAGCAACATTGTAGCCTTGATCTCTAAAATACTCGCCAATTGTAGCACCCAAGTACACAGAGGCTTCTCTAGCCGCCACAGGAAGATTAGA
>Ga0190310_1000092_pt1 | contig 33537 bp, 30 predicted proteins | sample 48700778_MG_FD_165059 | JGI IMG/M metagenome (GOLD analysis project Ga0190310, IMG submission 165059) | Hydrothermal vent sediment bacterial communities from Southern Trench, Guaymas Basin, Mexico - 4870-07-7-8_MG | ecosystem: Environmental > Aquatic > Marine > Hydrothermal vents > Sediment ... | reverse complement strand
CTAGAATATCTGATAAATCTGCATCAATAGTATTTCTAATATCAATATAAAGATCAACATAGAATACATAGAATGCCTTTGGCTCATTAGATCCATCCTCATGAACAGCTCCTGGACTAAAGTCTTTTACGTAGCCAGTTATTACTAACTCTGTATCTGAGGCTAAGTATGCATTTAGTGATGCAAAGTATGTATTAGCAGGGTTAACAGTTAATGTTGATGGGCCATCGGTCCATTCTACAAGCCAGTCACTATCACTTGGATCATCTAAATTATACATTTCTAAGTAGAAGTACGTTATGTTCTCGAACGTTAATGGAAACGTACCTATATCTTCCAAGGTAATGAGATTCTGTATCTCATCTGGTAGTGTAACTGTTATTTTTACAAATGTACCATTCTTTGCCTTATCTACAGCTGTCTCATTGATATAATACTCTACATCAATATAATTGTCCCAATCAATCTCCTCAGGCACTATGACTGCAAACCTATTTTCGCTTAAGGCACTATCTGGGTTTGCAATGGGGTTATAGTCTCTTACTCTAAGCCATAAAGGTCTTTCATATAGGTTCATCCATGTAAATTCTTTGTACGTTTCTTTATAAACCATTACATCACTAAGATCCACTGTACTTAAGTCTATTGCTAATATAACTGTAGAAGCATTCACTCTTACAATAGCATAATATACTCCTGTTTCAGGGTTCTCTACAAATCCTCCTGTTGTATAGTTTAAGTCAATGTATCTTAGTACTTCAAATCCCCACCAATTAGGATCTGGTGTAAACAATACTGTCGTTAAATCAGTCTGAACACCTTGATCTAATAATGCTTGTAGATTAATTATTGCTAATAAGCAGCAGTCATTAAGGTATATTGATATATCCTTGCCTAGTAAAAGAGGATCTGATACATTTAATGGAGATAGTACTGTTATATCTGCTGTTACTTGCTGGACTTGTATTGGTGCGTATGTTGGTGCTGCCATTAGGACTGATGTTAGGTTTAGGGTTAATAGTAGAGCAAGTAGTATAGAGTATATAAGCCTATTCATATACGACACCTATACATCACAATCTACGTAACTCGTGTTTATCATGAGTATATGGGAAGGTATTTAAAGGTTCTCCCGAATTGTCTACATCGCCTTCAAGGATCTATAAAGAATTCTTAATTAATGGTTTAGGCAAAAGTCTAAATAATATACGATCTACTAGGATATAAGGGACTATATATTACTCTATTGTTAGAGAAGTAAAGGTGATTCACAGTGTCATGGCCTACTAGAGCAACGATTTACTGGGACCCTATATATAATATTCCGCTAATTAAGCCTGAGCCTGGCAATGAAGATAATGTATTTAGATTAAGGATAACTGATCCTGGAGACGCTAGGCCTGGTTTTATAAAAGATTATGAGAAACTAATTAAGGCCATTAGATATGAATTTAATGATGATACCATATATGATAGATTTATCCGTAACAAGTTCATTCTACTAAATAAGGTTCCTCATTGGGATCAAATGTGGGAAATTATAAGTTCGGGCAATGTCATTGGCCAGTTATTCTATGATCCATTTAGGGGGAGATGGAGATTTAGACTTAGTTCTACTGGTGCATTAATTGCATATGAAGAAAACTTAGTAGATTATGTAATATATGATGGTTTTATACGTGTGAAGAAAATTATTAGAGAAAACTATTCTTCAAGCAGTAGACAAGTCATAGTAGTGGATTGCAAAGGTAAGATTAGAGGATTAGCTGAAAACATTGATGGGACAGTTGTCGTTACCAAAGTTTTTAAATATGTTCATAGACCTAGAGAGACGAGTGAACGTCATGCCGGTATACATGATGTATTAAAATATAACAGATATGGCTTGTACTATTTCGAATCAAGGGCAAAGGCTTTTCTATACTCCATGTCTGAAAAAGTAGGGAAAGAAGTTGTTGTATCGTATTCTGGGGGGAAGGATAGTCTTACAGCACTTCATCTAACTTTAGAGACGCTGGGAGACGCTAAACTATTATTTAATGATACTGGTTTAGAGCTTCCAGATACCATAGCTAATGTAGATTTTATTGCTGATAAATACGGTTTAGAGAAAATAATTGCCAGTGCAGGAAATGCTTTCTGGGATGCAGTAGAGATCTTTGGTCCTCCAGGCAAGGATTATAGATGGTGCTGTAAGATCGTTAAGCTCGTTCCATTAGCGCGTATTGCAAGGCATAAATGGCCAAGTGGAGCATTAAATGTTGTTGGCCAAAGAGCTTATGAGTCCATTGATCGAGCTAAGAGTCCAAGGGTTTGGAGAAATAGATGGATACCCCATCTATTGAGTATAACGCCTATACAAGAATGGAGTCAGCTGCATATATGGCTATACATATTCAAACATAAGTTACCCTATAATAGACTATACGATCTAGGCTTCGAGAGGCTTGGATGCTATGTATGCCCATCTAGTACTTTGGCAGAGTTTAAGGAGGTTGAAAGGACGTATCCCGGCCTATGGCATAAATGGATCAACGTACTCGAGCGATGGAGGAAGAGGCTAAATCAGCCACTAGAATGGATAAAGTATGGTTTATGGCGTTGGCTAACTCCAGCTGTTGCAAAGCAAAGACTTGTCATGAAAATACCTGGTTATAATATTGATTGGATTAATGAATATAGTCTTAGATTACTCCATAGCAAAATTAATTTGACACCTATAGAGCATAAGGAAGTTAACAACTGGAAATATATACTGTTCAATAAAGATCTTGTACCAGATACTGCTCAGCAACTATTTTCAGCTAATATAAAAATGATTAAGCACTTAACTATATCTAGAAATAAAGATACACTTAGCTGGTTAATACATAGCAACAAAGCAGAGATCATTATTGACAAAAACACGGTTAAATATAGAATACATGAAGAGAAGGGTATAGAGGATCTTATCGATGTATTAAAAATAATATATAGAATACATGGTTGTGCAAGATGCAGTAGCTGCGTTATATGGTGTCCAATGAATGTAATTAAATTGACTAGCCTAGGCCCATTGCCGAAGGTGCCTTGTAGTGGTTGTAGATTATGTCTAGAGGTTTGTCCCTTAGCAGATGTACTTGTTGAAAAAATCCTTGTACCTTTAATTACTGGTAATGTCAGGGCATGGAAAAGATCAACTAAATATAGGAGAGAGGAAGTAATTGAATCATTTAGAGCACTAGGTCTTATACCTTAGGTCTATCTAAATACTTCTTAATACGTATAAACTTCTTCTCAGCCTCATAAAGTAGCTTAATTAATTCCTTTTCATCCCCCCTATACTTGTTTATTATCCTAACAGCTTCGGTAAAACCAACACCTCGAGATGCAAGTATAAGCGCAGCCTTGGAACCAAAGTCCATTACAAGTAAACCTCGCTTCTGGAGATCCCTATAAATCTGTTTTTCATCATGCCTAAGCCTTTTCTTACTTAGAACTTTTTTCACTACTTCCTGCTCCTTAACTCCATTACCCTTTATAACAGCTACATATCTGGAACTGCATTTAGGACATTCAATATAGGATTCCTTAATCACGTCCTCTACTCTTAAGCTCCACTTATAGCTACAGATCATACATATTAAGGAGACCTTTTTCTTCAACAAACGATGCTTATATGTCTCAAGATCGATTACATGTAATTCCATAGAACTTGGTATTCTATTTATAGCTTCTTTGAATAAAGGATAAACATACTCTCGATCTACAAATACATATACCTTTAATGCCCCGTTGTATAGCCCTCTTAATAAATGAAATGTATTTACAAGATCATAGTCTCTAAGTAGGGTCTCTCTATAGGCCTCGACACCAATAACTGTATCAGCTAAGGCCTTGAGAATACTCCTAGAGAGCTTTTCTTTCTTCCTAATATCTATAGCTCCAAATCTTTGTCCAACGAAAAATATTCTCCATAAGAAGGTTTTGCTTTCCCTTATAATCTTTGAAACGTATTTCTCAAATAGTTTAGGATTACTGCCAAGAGCTTTTAATCTATAAATAATTTCATATGCATCATCGATCTTGGGTCTATAATTCTCAAATGATACTATAATATAATATGGTGTAGCATATGCTGATACGTGTGCAAATATATGTTTTCTAGTTAAAGCAAGAATTATCTCCTTAAGTGTGTTAGACACTTTTGAACCAAAGAACCCATATAGTATGATGTATTTATTTTCAGAGTTAATTTCAATAACCATATTGCGATCACTAGGCAGAATTGTATCAGTAGATATTGCAGAATTAAGCAAACCATCTATGATCTTCTTAGATCCCTTAGAGACCTTTAGATTATGATAACCAAGCCTATGCATTGCATAATCCATATCCCTCTCAATGACTAGTCTAACAAAAGCACCCATTTCTCGAGCAACCTTATACTGAATAGGAATGCTTTCACCCTCCCATCTTGGTATAATGATCTGAGTTATTTCCTCAACCGGCTCTACATAGAGCTTGCCTTCATCCTGATCGAAACCTATGACTTTCCATGAACCGCCGCCCAATACGAGAATTGAATTCTCTTCGAGATTTAATATTATGAACTCTTCATTCAATACGCCAATCTTCTTACCAGTACTTACGTCAATTACAGCTATACTTCTTGTATCAGGAATCATTGTTGTACGATAGAAGTAAATCTTTGCCCTATAACTAGGAAAAAGCCTATTATTTCTAACCCTAATAATACGGGATAGCACAAGGTAATCAACTACTTGTTTAAACTCTTCTTCACTTAGTTCATTAAATACTCTAGAAGTATGGAATTCCAAAAATAAATCATCATATTTAATACCAGGTTCTACCAGGACCCTTAAAACTATTTGATGAGCTAGTACATCGAGTGGTTTCTGAGGAATATCTTCATCCTCGAGCTGACCTAAGAAAGCCCTTCTTCCAATAACTATTGACTCAAGTACATCAAAGAAGTTTCCCAAGGTAATTACTGATCCTCTAGGCACCCCTTCAATTCTATGGATACTCCTTCCAATTCTCTGAATGAGTCTTATAGCCTGTCTTGGCGACATGTATTGCACGACATACTCTACATGACCTATATCAATACCTAGCTCAAGACTAGATGTTGCAATTAGAGTATTAATTTTCCTATCCCTAAATAGTCTCTCAGCTCTAAGCCTATGCTGCCTAGATAAACTTCCATGATGAACCATTACCTTATCTCTAAAGCCAAGTATACTGGATAAACCCCAACCAATCCTTTCTGCAAGATCTCTTGTATTAACAAAGACTAAGACATATTTATACCTATTAATTAATTCCTTAACTCTAGACAAACGACTATAAAAGCCGGGATCAACATCATATTCTAGAGCAGTATATTTTTCATCGGGAGTCTCTATAGAGAGCTCCATTCCTTTACCTACACTTGCCTCGACAATATCAGAGTATAATAGGTTATCCATTAGAGATAATGCTTCATATACTCTTCTTAAAGTAGCTGTTAACCCTATTTTTATAATTCTTCTACCAATTATCTTCTCAAGAATATTTATAGCGGATAATAATTCAATACCTCTTTTACTTGTAATTATTTCCCTATATTCATCTATAACTATATATCTTACATTTACTAAATAGTCTCTAAATCTACTATCGGCAAGAATATATTGAAACGTTTCCGGTGTTGTAATGAGTAAGTGTGGAGGATTCTCTCTAATTCTTCTTCTTAAAGACTGGGGAGTATCACCATGTCTTAATGCTACAGTTAAATTGAAACACTGGGCTATTTTCCTTAATCTATATTCCATGTCCCTATTAAGAGCTCTTAATGGAGTGACATAGATGGCTCCAATGGGCTTAATCTTCTTTCTACTAATGTTATAGAGTATGGGAAATACTGCTGCTTCAGTCTTACCGATTCCTGTAGGTGCTATAACTATAACAGTATATCCCATTAATACTTTCTTAAAGACTCTATACTGTAAAGTAGAGATCTTTTTATAACCTATGCTGGCTAAGCAATCAGCTATACATTTATCTCTAAATACCTCCCTAACATCTATGATGGGCTTTATATCCATACTAACCACTCTACTACGCTACACTCTCAGAATAATGAATATAGCCCTTTATAATAGAAACATATACTTGTAGAAAGAATCTGTTGGAGCTTAGAAATGAATGGTAGCCAGTATATTAAATTAGAGACTTCAATTATGTTGCTAGCCTTAAACGCAATCCTAGTCTACACAATCAGTATGTCTCCCCAGTTATTACAAGACTTCCTAAACACTTTATGGACTGGTGGAATAGATACCGGAACTCTTTCAAGCCAATTTACATATGTACTACTATATTTCCTAACACTTTTCATTCTTCCACTACTAATGACCCTTATAGTAGCTGGTACAACAAGGTCCATTGTTTTAACAACGTCATTTATAATATTAGAACTATATTCCCTAAACCAAATTATAGGGGACTTCTATGGATATGGCAGTACTCTATTACTTCTATCAATAACTCCCCCATTAACTCTAGGATTCGCGATATTCATAGGATATCAATTTTTAAGTAGAAGAGAATTTAATGATAGGATATACCTAGAACTAGTTAAATCGTCATTTAAGAGAATTAAGGCTAGGTTAAACAAGATACTGTCTACTGATCTATTGTCTAGCTTGGCCTTACTATTTTCAATATCTGGTATAAGTATGTACTTTCTTTATTTTACAGGAATGTATAAAGATCTATATTTCGCTTTATATCCTAAGACGGAATTATCTCAGGCTTTCGATAGATTCCTTTATGGAATTTTGTTATCCCTCATAATATCCATACTTATAACTATACTGTCTAGAGAATCTATAATCCCTGTATTAACGGGAATAGCTATAGCCTTACCATGGATCTCTCTATCAATATATCCTCTTCTATTTCTATCAGCACTGATAGTTAGTGAAAGGATTATTGCTAAGAAGGAAGGCGTATTGTTGGGAATGACAAAGGCAATATTGGTTTATGATAGAGTCTATAATCCATATAACGAAATAGATCAGGAGCCTATACTTGAAAGTTTTAGAAAGGGGAAGAAAACTTGGTATTGGAGAAAAATGGAAAAACCCATAGTAATAGATCTAGAGAAATTAAAGAATAGACACATATCTATATTTGGGGCAAGCGGTACGGGTAAGTCCTCATTGGCTAAAAACCTAGCTATACAAATCTACAAGAATTATGAAATACCTTTCCTTATAATAGACCATCACAATGAATATATGGATCTGCTAGAATATTTAGGCGAAGACGTAAACTTATTAGAAGCTGATAAAGCTTCAATTAACCCCTTAGACTTAGAAGGCAGATCTCCTAGAGAAAGAGCTATTGAATTAGCAGATATAATACAATCAATATACGGACTTGGCTATATACAAAGAAATGTCCTTGAGGAAATAATTCTTAAAACCTATGAGACACATGGTATATTCGACGATAATAGTTCTACATGGAATAAGCCTGCTCCCACATTCTATGATGTATATAAAGTTCTAAACGAATTACTTGAAGGAGAAATAAGTGATCAATATAGATTAACTCTTGAAAGACTAAGAGCTTATCTTAGAATGTTATTGTCAAATGTCTTTATGGAAACAAAGATCAGTTTACAGACATTGTTTACAAAGCCAACAGTGGTATTACTTGCAGCACTGCCATCGGATCATGCACGAGCATTATACGTTGATACATTAATGTACAAACTCATTAATGCAATGTACTCGTTTAGGAAAAGAGGAGCTACTATAGTTATTGATGAAGCTCATCTATTATTTAGGAGGAGCAGGAGCAAGGCTTTGATATCAAGACTTTTAATGGAGAGTAGAAAATATGGAATCGGAATGATCATTATTAGTCAGCAACCATTGGATCTAAATGAATCAGTAATACTCAATACATCAATAAAAGTTGTATTTAATATAGGGGAATATAGAAATCTAGACTATATATCAAAGAGCATAGCTGGCTACCTCCACGGTCAAAAAATTAATGCTTTGAAAATAGCTATATCTAATTTACCAAAACATCATGCAATAGCTAATATTGAAAATAAAACATACTTAGTAGATACATCCATATTATTAAAAATAAACTTAAAAAGTATAGGTAATTCTTAAATATTAAGAGTATAGTAATAAATATAAGTTCTGAGACTCATGTTCTACCCCGTCTACAAGAAATGAGTACTAAATGGTGGTTAATAGTTGGCTGAAGAATATGAAGAAGTAATTATCCCAGAAGAGTATATTGAAGCTGAGAAAAAAGCCAAAGAGATCTCCCTTATAGATTTCAATGAGTTTATTGTAAAAACAGAGCTCTGGTATAGGTTTCTTGAGGGGGCGATACCGATCGATGAACTAGCAAAGATCATGGCAAGAAGAAGAGCTGCAAGAATAAAAATTAAAAAGAAAATAGCTGAGGCAAAGAAAAAGTCTGTAAAAAAGACCAAATCAAAGAAAACATCTAAAAAAAGTAAAAAAACTAAGAAATCTAGAAAGAGCACTAAAAAGAGCAGCAAAAGCAAGAAAAGCAAGGCTAGTAAAAAATCAAAATAGGCTCTTTTCAACCTTTACACTATTATAGCCTATATCATTAAGTATTTTCTTTAGAATATCTAAAGAAACTCTTCGATCAATTACCAGTAATACTCTTTTCTCATTAGAACCTTGAACATATAGTTTGACCTTATGGATAAAGACTTTTCCAAGAACTACTTCCCTAGATGATTTAGGAGGCGCTATAAAATCCTTAAATTTCCTCTTCATATATCCATAGAATTCATCAAAATTCTTTACATATCTATTTGTCTCATTAAGATCAAGTGTCTCACCATATATTTCAATAGCCTTATCAACAAATTCTATGGCTTTATCTAATGGTAGATCTATATACTTGTACTTACCAAGATCAATCATTATCTCTATTGAAGCCAAAGCATTACACCCATGTAAAAGAATTACGCTATAGGTTAATATAATTCGTTAACGATATATAAGATATAAGCGAGTGATAACTAGCCAAGGTGAAGATATATGTTTAGGGCCATTTATCCGTCAGCATCGAAGTTTAAATATATAGCACAAACATTAGCAAAAATAGTTGATGAAATACCTTTCTATGCAGAACCTGATGCATTAGAGGTACGCGTACTAAGTCCTGATAAGACCACTATGACGATACTAAAGATACCATCAATAGCTTTTGAAGAATACATTTGTGAAGAAGAGACTTTCTTTGTTGTTAGTTCCGACGAGTTTAATCGCATCGCCCGCAGAGGCACAAGAAATGATCTAGTTATACTGGAGCTTGACGGCGAAAATAAAATGCTAAAGTTTATGTTTAAGGATAAAAAGACAGGTATTGAACGCGTATTCCTGTTGAGTTTAAAGGAAAGAGTTTCTGAGAGGCTTCCAGAACCTTCTATAGAATTAGCTGTATCCGCACGTATGTTATCTGATGATTATAAGAACATTATTAGGGATCTGAAGATAGTTGGTGAGGAAGCCATATTCATGTATAAAGACGAGAAGCTAGTAATAAAATCCATGGCACAACAAAAGGAGTATGAGGGAGTATTTGAACAAGATAATCCATTGATCACATTAACGGCTACAGTTGAAAAGGCTCTTGCAAGATATAGCATTGGTTTATTAGAAGCTACTTTAAAAGCTGCAGCTGCATCCAAAAATGTTGAAATACAATTTGATACAGACAAGCCATTGAGAGTAGAATTTGAATTACCAACAGGTGGATCTATAATATACTGGATAGCACCTAGGTCAGCTTAACTCTTCTTTTCACTCTCCTCAAGCCTACTAAGTAGATCTAATATTATCTTTTCGGCTTCACGCTTCCTAGGTTTGGCCTCGGCTCTAATGGCGATCTTTAAAGCCGGAAGCCATACAGGATTATGACAAATGTTTCTTTTAGGGCATGTTAAACAACAATAAGGGCACACCATTAGGTCTTCATCAAGAATACATTGCTTCAGTACATGATATTTACCGCATACATTACATCTTTCCCAATAAACAGTCAATATCTTTAAACCTCCAGTAGAATACTGTCTCCGTAAATAATAACTATGTAAGACAATAAAATTAATCTGTTCCCTTATCTAAAATATCAAATAGCCGTACCGATGATATATGGTATCCGCGGCGGGGGACAGTTAATAGCCCCACCCCCGATGAGGGTAGCCCATATTGAGGGATGTAGGCCTCTACAGTACATTTATTCCTTTATCGACTAATATTTGCCTGAATCTTTGTCCATCGTTAAACATATAGACATTATTAAATAGTATAAAGTTCTCTCTATAACTGATCTCTATGAGCATCTCATATAGCTTCTCAAGATCCTCGTTTGTATATTTATACTTATAGTTTGTCTCACCCTTTCCTATACCATGTAACCTAACATAGTTAATCCCACGTATATATACAGGTTTTCTCCTGAAAAGATCAACTATATGGGTTATATTATGTTCCTCAAGTATACTTCGAAGTACGTTCAGTGCCCGCCCATTAACCCATTGCCCACGAGGCTCCCATCCTATAACTATATTTTTCGGAGTAATTGATGTTATTTGTTTGAAAAACTCCTTAGTCCAATTAATGGATTCATCATTATACGGCATTGAAGCTGGAGTTTGAAGAACAATAACTTTGGCGTTTAGTTTCATGGCTATATCTAATACTTTTTCCCATGCAGCTATATTTTCATTAGTAGACTTAAGCCATCCATAATTCTCCAATATACCACTTGGTTTTTCCTTAAGTCTTCTCCACGTAGGACTTTTACTTGGATGAGTTATTACCTGCCATGCCTTCATAGTTATAATAAACCCGCTAGGTATTTCTTTTCTTAGTTTTTCTACCCATTGAATTGAAGGAAGATTATAGAAAGTGTTTTGTAACTCAACTAATGAAAAAGTGTTATAATATTTCTTTCGTGATACAGGGAATCCGCAACATCCAATACGTATGGTTAATTCCATACACTACACCTAGATAATGGTATATAGCGATTCCTAAAAATATTTAATAAGATATTGTTTTTGTAAGTGATAAAGAAACGATCTTTGGAAGAGTGTGCCACGATATAGTCTAGCAAATCCCTTATTTATTCATAAACTTCATTTATTCTTAAGATCTTTGTTGTCATAATGATTTTTGAAAAGATCTTACTTTAACCATTCTAATAGGTTCAAGGCGATTTAGTAGTCTCTCAAGCTCTTTTTCAGTAGTTATTGCAGATTTAGATATATCTGCTACAACAAGACATTCGGCAGTTTCACCACGTTTTAAAGCAGTACACCTGGTTATAATCATATCAACTCCTTGTCTAGCAAGTTCACTTACAACTTCAGCTAATGCGCCAGGTCTGTCTTCCATTTCAAACTCTATTTCCAATAGCTGAGCTTCTTCAGATATAGGTGATACAATAACTTCCTTTTTACTAGTATCAGCAATTAATAGTACATTCATTCCCTCCCGTATGTCCAACGCTTCCCTAATAACAAGAGGAATAGTTATTCTACCTTTACTATCAACTTTAACGATCTCCTTAATCTTCATACAGTGTACACCTCAACCCTCTGCTAAAATATTATTTGTGATCTAAGCTTAATAAAATAGTAGTATGAATAATCAACTAGAACATTGGTTTCTCTATATGACTTAAGTAAACAATATTCTTTCCAACCCGCTTTCTCCATTCAGTACCTATAGCAACAATGGCAATTACATCAGTAACTACTGCCCTAGCTCTAGCTGCAATATTTAGCAATGCCCTTAAAGTCCTCCCAGTAATCACTAGATCAGTTATAATTACAATATTATCCCTTCTACTAATCATATCCTTATCAACATATAATGTTTCGACATCCTTCATAGACCTAACAATGACTTCTTCATAATAACTTACATTAGGATATTTCCTTCTCTTAACAAGGACAATGTCGCTACCAAGTTCTAATGATATAATGGCTGCTATAGGCAAAACCGTGGGACTCCCAACAACAATTTTATCGATTTTCTTACCAGCAAGTTCAGCAAGAAGTATAAAGGCTATTATTTTTACCAAGTATGGATCTTTAAGTAGTCTAGATAGATCAATCACAATTGATTGTTCCTTCTCAAGAAACCTCTTAATAATACTATTTATATCAATAGCTGAAGCCAGGGATGCCAAAATATTTATTGATTGAGAGAAACTAGGCACTATAGAACCACGTACATAACGGCATAAAACAGATTGAGAAACACCTGTAATCTCTGATAAATGTTTATACGAGGCCCTCCTCTTAAGCAGTCTAAGAAACTCGATAGCCAATAATCTTGCCCTTAAAGCCATGTATTTATCTATAGAAAACCATGACTCAAGATTAGATTTAATTCTCTTGACAGTTAAGGCATGTGGTTTAGTCAGTGATGCAGGAAAATAATCATCTATGTTCATTCTCGAGTGCCCTCATCACCTCTTATACATCTACATAGGATTATTTAAATAAGTTTTAAAAGTTGTTATTAAATACCAGTATATAGGGGATGAACGGGGTCTTAAAATCTGATTAAAACATGAAGAGAAACCCACGCGGCGACCTTTTTACACTATTGTTTTAGGTGATGCCTAATACCGTCTCTGGACGATATTATATCCAGAATTGTTGACACATTAAAAATACTATGTGATAGTACTGACACATTAAAGGATCCGATCTATAGCGCACTGCATGATGCATGGTATAATAATGCAAATTATATTGAATTATGCATTGAGGGACGTTCATGGGGTTTTAATTATTTATGTATAGTATATCATGTTATATTTTATAGGTATCCGGCAGAATTGGATCTTGTAGATTTTTATCCAGCGATAATTATTCATAAGGATAAGGAGCTTGATAGAGATATTGAGTATATTCTTAGAAATACCATTGTTATCCAAAGTATTGGAGGTGTTATAAAGTTCTATGTTGGAAAGCACATTTTAAAATACCTTAGAAGATATAGATGGGATTGCAGTAAAGTATCATATAAGGTATATACTGAGAATCCTATGGGAGAAGTTGATGGGTAGGCAAGTAAGAATTGTTGTTAAAAAATGGCTTGATGATCACTTATTTAAGGAAATTATGAAAATAGCTGACTATCTAGGTTATTATAGAGGAGAAGGATCAGTTTTCAAGATCAATATAGGAAAGGCTATTGCTAATGGATATACTGTAGAGGATATAGTTAATCTACTTGAAGAAGCTGGTGTAGAAGTCTCACAAGAAGATCTTGAGCTGATTAGGGAGAGCTATAGGGATAAGACACTTATTAGGATAAAGTGGGATGATTCCCGGGGGGAAGTTATAACGCATATACCATGGAGTATATACAAGGTTGTAAAAGATGATCTTCGAGGGTTCGGCGCTAAGTATGTCGGTAAGGATGATTATGGTATAATGTACAGTATATGTGCTAATAAATTATATGACTTTAGGAAATATATTGAAGATAATGGGTTCTCTTTAGATGATAGTGGTAATTTAACTATTGAGAAGAGACTTAGTTTTAGACTAGGATTTACTGGTGAATTAAGAGATTATCAGGAAGAGGCTCTTAGGAAATGGATTGATAATGGCGGTAAAGGGATTATTGCCTTACCAACTGGTTCTGGTAAGACCGTTATTGCTATAGCCGCTATACCAGTTATTAATAGAAGGACCCTTATTGTAACGTATACTAAGGAGCAAATGTTTCAATGGAGAGAAATGATCTATAGGTTTACAGATATTGATAGGTCCTATGTCGGGTTATTTTATGCAGAAGTTAAGAGACTTGCACCTATAACAATCACTACTTATCAATCGGCATTTCGTAATATAGGGATTCTCGGTAGATATTATGACTTCTTAATAATCGATGAATGCCATCATTTACCAGCTGATAAGTTTAAGACTATAGCTATACATTCGATAGCACCATATAGAATGGGGCTTTCAGCAACAGTTGTTAGGGAAGATGGTAAACATGTAGAGTTATTCCCATTAATGGGAGGAGTCATCTACCATATTACTGCTGCAGAGTTATCTGCTAGAGGATATCTTGCCAGATACAGAGTGTACACTGTAAAGGTTAGGCTAGCGCCAGACGAGGTTAAAGAATACCGTATGCTCAGAAAAACCTTCAGAGTATTAGCTGGTAATCGTGGTTTCAAAGAGGTTTTAGAAGCTGCCAGAAAGGGTGATAAGAAAGCAGCTGACGCATTACGCATACATAGTAGACTTAGATTATTAGTTGCTAATTCTAAGAATAAGATCAAAAAGGCAGTCGAAATAGCTAGAAAAGAGCTTAGGACTGGTAACAAGATCATTATATTTACCCAATATATTGAACAAGCTAAGAAAATTAGTGAAGAATTAAATGCTTACCTATTAACTGGAGAACTTGATTCAAAGACTAGGAAAAGAATACTTGTGGAATTTAAGAAAGTGCCTACCGGTATACTCGTTGTAACAACTGTAGGTGATGAAGGGCTAGATATACCTGATGCTAATGTAGGCATACTTGTATCAGGTACTGGGTCTAGGAGGCAATTTATACAGAGGCTGGGTAGGCTGTTAAGGCCTAAACCAGGTAATCAAGAGGCGAAGCTTTATGAGATAGTCATTGAGGGTACACCCGATGAATACCTATCCAGAAAGAGAAAGAGTATATTATTTGATTATAGTGATCTAAACGCATAATATGTAGAGTACTGAGTTAAGAAGCAATTTAAATAGATCAATTCTCTTTGGAATAAAGTTTATTCTAACAAATCTTTTAACATCATTTACATCAATAAAAGATCTATAGACACCATCCACGACTATATAGGCCAGTGTATCATAGTTCGTCTTTTCGAGAAGATATTTCTTCAACGCCTCCACATACTTTTTATCGAAGATGTCAATGTGACTAAGCACACCATAAGATACTGGATGATAGGGTTTCAAAGGCACTATATTAGCTTCATTCATAATGTTATAACATATTTGTAGCTTTACATCATTAGATGGCGAACCGTATATATTGCCGGAATCATTTATGTAAATACATTCCTCTTGCCTAATAGTTTTTAGTTGATCAATAATTTTTCTTAAAAGGTTCCCTATCAATATATCCCTACATAATCTACATGCTTTGATCCATACATTTTTTAGATTAACATAGTACCTGATACCATGTTGTTTAAATAGATCATATAGTTCTTTGTCTCCGTGTATAAAGAGGCTATTGATACCAAGAGATAAATATATTCTCCTATTGTTAATTGTCTTAACAAGCGTATATCCGATCTCCTCGGATTTAAGTACATCATAGTTTTTCAATGTATCGAGTAATTTTAATAATAACTCTTTATCTATATCACGTAATATACTGCTTTCGATAATGAGCATATTAGCTGGTACGTTGGTCATGTAATTTGTACCCGATACTTATTTTCTATGAGAAGAGTTTAATTAACTTGTTAATATAACATAAGCCTTGATAGACACTTGGGGGGTCCATAATGGATTATGAAGAGAGTGAAATGAAGAGAAAGATAGCGATATTTGAGGGGGAAGGTAGGATTGGCGAGATTATAAAGGAATTTGCAACTATCCGCTTAACGCCGGAGGATTTCTCAAGTCCTATAGCTCTACAAATGGCTTTATCAAGGATCTATGGTGCCTTACTTAAGAGTATGGAGAAAGGGCCTAAGAAACACTATGTTGCAGAGATCAGATTTAGAGATAGTCTTGAAAATACCATTGTATTTGCAATAGATCTCGGTGAAGAACCCCCTCCATTTACAAGGAAGAATATTAAGGCGAGGATAATTGTAGAGTTATTTGAGGAATAACTAGGCTTGAGTATGATGATTCTTGTAAGGGCTGATCAGTAGATGATGTCTAACCAGGCTACTGAACATAAATATATTGCTCGCTGGCTTAAGAAGAGGGAATTTTTAGCGTATTATCTATTATATAAGATCTATGGCTCTAGAAACTTCAATATAGGTGAAGCATCAGATTTGCTTATTCAAGAATTCTGCTGTAGTAGGAAGGTAGCATACAATATTATTAAGAGATTATATAAAATTGGCTTCCTTATTAAAGTGGATAAAGTCATATATAAATGTAGAGATTTATATGAGATACTTGATAATTATTTATCGACATATACTTTTAAACGTTGCAAACAACGCGAAAGAGAAAGTGCATGAGAAAAATACATTGATATTGTATTACTATCTATACTAACCCAGTTACTCTGCCTCTAATACGATCTCTATCGTGCTTACACGTGTCTGACGGCCATTGGGGTTAGTTACTGTTTGGCTACCGATCTTGATGTCCTTAACCTTTACCTTCTCTGGTAAGAATCTGCTTCTAACGATCTCTACTGTATCAACTGCCTTACTGATAGCACGGCCTCTAGCCTTTACTACTACCTCTTTAACGCCCTGGTGTATTAGGGTTAGTACTGCTAGTACATAGTTCATAACGTTTTTCTTACCTACTAGAACTGTGTTGCTTGGTTGAGGTGTTGCCTCGGCCATGTCTATTCTCCTCCTACACTAGATATTACTGGAATCCATGATATTGAGGTAGCTGTATATAAGTGTTTCCCATCTAGTGTTATTAAGCCTCCCCATTTTAATTCCAACCCCATCAACCTACATGGTATTATCGGAAGAGGTATGTTGAACTTGCCAGTTAATCCTATATACAGTAGCTTATGCCCTTCATGCGGCAGAGAAGCTGATGCCTACTCTATAATAAATTATGGTATTTGTAGGAAATGCCTTAGACAAAACACTAGTTATAAACTCGGACTCATAGAGTACAATAGATCAATCGAAAATGAGATCATAGAGTTTGAGGAATACTTTAGGAGGGCTACCGGAGGCTATAGTCTATGGGGTAGCCAGCGTATATGGCTTAAAAGACTATTTAAGGGTGAAAACACAAGCATCATAGCACCAACGGGCATTGGCAAGACAACATTATTGATAACATTCTCACTATATATGAGCAGCAGATATAGGAAGAAAATACTCATACTAGCCCCGACATCAAGTCTAGCTAAACAGATATATCATAGATTATCCTCGATGGCCGAGCCAACTGGTTATAAGGGTAGAATATTATTTTATGATTCATCTTCCAGAAAAAGCCGGAGAGACGAGATAATTGATCGTATTAGGAGAGACGACTATGATATACTGGTTATAACAAACGCATTTCTATCAAGGCATCCAGCTTTATTTGAGAAGAAGTTCTTTGACATAGTTATTGCAGATGATGTTGACTCTATACTTAATCGGTCAAAGAACATTGTTAGACTACTTAATATGCTAGGATATGATCATGAAACTATAATGCTTGCTAGAGAACTAACCGATCTAAGAAGTAGGCTCCTAGTATTGAGGGCAAATGGATTAGAGGATAAATATAATGAGGCTTTGAAGAAATACCTTGATATAGAGGCAAAGCTTAGAGAAGCTAAAGCTAGAAATAGACATGGACAAATCATAGTAGCAAGTGCTACTGGAAGAGCACGTGGACCATACATTGCTGTTATGAGAGAGTTATTGGAATTCGATGTCACAGGTATAACTCTTTATGCAAGGGATGTATGTGATACATATATCGCCGCTGAGAAGAACAAGATTCTCCAATGGATCTATAGAATAGTTAACAAAGTTGGTCCCGGAGGAATTATATTAATAAGCTCATTCCATCCATTAAAACACTATATATCAATAGATGACATAGTTAATTATCTAAGTAAAAATACTGATTATACAGTAGCTAAGGCCACGCCAGCTAACGTGAAGAAGCTTCTTGATGGAAGAATAGATATAGTTATTGGATCTGGTTCATACTATGGAGTCAGTGTTAGAGGTATTGACTCTCCAGAAAGAATAAAATACATTATATTTATTGGTACACCATGCTTCTCAATAGAGATCAATAATTTACTAGCTAATATTAGAACTCTATATAGGATGCTTATTCACCTTAGCGAGAACGGATATGATGTTAGAGAATACATGATTAGACTATCAAGGATACTTAGATATATTAATCGTAAAGAATACCGTATCATAACATCACTACTTAAAGAGAGAATAACTATTGACGATGTATCAAGTACTAAGATCATTGAATGGTATAACACTATAAAAGAGATAATGGAGTACACAGTTAATAAATTAAAGGAAATACTTGATATGAACCAAAAGATTGTAGTAGGAACTATAGTACTTATCAGGCACGCTTCTAAGTATCTAGGCCTAATACCTGACCTAATGACCTATATACAGGCTAGTGGACGTACATCAAGACTATATAATGGAGATATGACTCATGGCCTGTCAATAATCATAGAGGATAAGGAATTAGAGGACCTTGTAAGGGCATTAGAGGTTAAAATGAAGTTTATAAATAAAGAGGCTTCATTCAAGAAGTTTACAAGAATAAATCTTAAAAGAGAACTCGAGAAGATCAAAAGATCTAGGTCTAGAAGTGGTAGTTCATATAACATACATTTTAAGACCATATTATTAGTTGTTGAATCACCTACTAAGGCCAGGACTATAGCTAATTTCTTTGGCAAACCAGCTAGGAGAAGGATAGGCCAATTAATAGTCTATGAAACACCTATTGTGGATGGAAGCAAGATTATATATTTAAATATTTTAGCCACTCGTGGACACATATTTGATTTAACAACTGATCCCTCTAGAGGGCTTTATGGTCTAGAGTATAACGCAGATAGTAAAGAGTATAACCCTATATATAACACTATTAAGAGGTGCCGTCTATGTGGACACCAATTTAGCCATGGAAATTCTTGCCCAAGATGCGGTAGCACAAGTATTTATGATGCTTTAGAAGTAGTTAATGTTTTAAGAAAACTAGCTAGTGAAGTAGATGAGATACTAATTGGCACAGATCCAGATATCGAGGGCGAAAAGATCGCATTCGACATCTATCTTATAGTAAAGCCGTTAAATAATCATGTTTATAGAGTAGAATTCCATGAAATAACTAGGAAGGAGCTTGAAAAAGCACTTAAGGAGAAGAGATCTATAAACATTAATCTTGTTCAGGCACAGCTCTATCGTAGAATACTTGATCGAATTATAGGGTTTAGCCTCAGTACTGAGTTATGGAATAAATTTAATAAACACTGGCTTGGAGCAGGCCGTGTGCAAACACCTGTTCTTGGATGGATTATTGATGCCTATAGGAAGTGGAAAGAGAAACAATGCATTGCAATATCCATCATGGCTGGTTCTGAGAAGCCCTACTTACCTATAAGGATTTGTATAGATAATAATGAGGCTGCTAAAGAGATCCATGAGGAGCTTATGAAAGAAGGTAAAATCTTTATTAGGGTTATAGATAGATTTGAGAAAATCGTTAAGCCTAAGCCTCCATATACAACTGATGAACTATTATATGATGCCTCACGAATAGGTATACCTGCATCACTTGCGATGAAGCTTGCTCAAGAACTCTTTGAATCAGGTCTCATAACGTATCATAGGACTGACTCAACATATGTATCAAATACAGGTATTGAAATTGCTAAGAACTACGCTAAGGAGAAGGGTCTTAGTGAATATCTTGTCCCTAGACATTGGGGTAGTAAGGGTACTCATGAGGCTATAAGGCCTACCCATCCATGGGATGCAACCGATCTTGAGAAAGCATTAGCTGAAGGTTTAATTAACATACCCATATATTTAACGCCACTACATACTAGACTATATGATCTAATCTTTAGAAGGTTTATGTCTAGTCAAATGAGAGAGTATAGTGTTTTATGTATAAAGGCTATTACTGAATTACCGAGAAAATATGATGTTGAAATTGAAATACCGTATATGATTAAGAGTCACGGCTTTGATTTAGTGGCTAAACCAGTAGTTTATACATGGCTTCCCACCACAGACACTATGGAGCTTAACATAACTAGAATTAGGAAATATAGAACTTCTAGAGAGAAATTAATGGATCATGGTTTAACTATAAGGAAGATGAAAGAAGTTGGCATAGGAAGGCCAAGTACATATGCATCAATATTATCAAAGATACGTCGCCATGGATATATTATTGAGTCTAAGAAGAGGAAATACCTAATACCTACTAAGACAGGTATCGATGTATATAATTATCTAATTGATAATTATCCTGATCTAGTATCTATTGAGACGACTAGATATATGGAGAAGCTTATTGATATGATAACTGTTGGAGCAGTAGATGCAGTAGAAGCTATAGAAGATATACTTAGTAGATTAGTAAGCCATAAGCTAATACATCATGAGTGGTATATAGCTAGAGAATTAGTTAAAGCCTCCTCTTAACATGTATAGCTATATATGATCTTCTTCTACCTTTGAATCTTTCACTGCCGATCTCTATATTGATGATCTCTATAGAATCTCCTAATCTCTCTGACAATATCCTATAAACATCAACAGCTTTACTTATGAAATCTCCTCTTCCTTTAATAATGATCTCATCTATTCCCTGATTAAAATTAACAACAGCATCAAATACGTAATCAGTTATAGGTTTTCTGGATACATCTATAATCTTTATATTTGCCCCTAAAACCATTCCCTTATCCACCTCTTATAGCCTATAATATGGGTTCTAATTAGGTTCTATTTAAGCATAGTTCTTTATATAGATATTCATCCTCAATAAAGAAAATATGATAGTTACAATGTATATTTGTCAGCCGGAGTTCCTGTATATCATCTGCTAATCATGGGATAGGGCGTTCATCATCAATTAGTGATTAAATCTAGGGCCCATAATATCTTTTCTTATTGCAAGTGCTAGGTATTTCTTTATCTTTTCATTAATTTCATTTACGAGTTCTTCTATATCAGTGCCGTGTTTACATACCATAAATAAGGATTGAGGTAATGATACAGGGTCAAGTGTACGTGCACTAATAACTTTTGACTCGATAAACTTTAATATAGCTTTATTTTTCTTATTGTTTATATATACCCATATATATCTGTTATTTATGGATGCTATTGAGACTATGTTATTGTTTATAAGAACTTTTTTAATAATCCTTAATGGAAGTTTATTTAAACTCTTAGATGATGCTATTGCCCTTAACTCATAACATAGCATATGAATATTATTTGAGTATTGCCTAAGAATATTGAGGAAATTATCAATAGTATTTCTTTTTCTTAATCTAAATGTTATCGTGATTTCTAGAGTGTCTTCGCCCAAATAGACAATATTCTTTATACCATAACTAGCTAGATCCCTTATAATTTTGCTAACGATCGTGCCTGGAACAAACACTATAGTAAGTGTAAGTCTAAATTTAAAATTAATAGAGGGGTCCGTCGGGGATAACTTCTTCATTATATCTGTAGAAATCATTTCTTCATCCCCATAATCTGAATATATGATCAGTAACACGTGCCCTCTTCATTGAAAATACTCTGTCCGTGGCGTGTCATCATATCCAGTATACTGTTCTGTATCAAAACCCTTTAATTAGATTAACTTAGTTATTGGTATGCAAGTAGCTTATAAGTGTGTTTTTATATTTTGATATGTAGGTGCCTAAGAGAATGTATGGTCAACCATCAACTAAGAAGATGATCATGATCTCCCAAGCATCTATCATGGCTTTCTCATTCATTTCAGTATTCCTTAGACAATATTTTTGGCTAATAATAATATTATACATGTTCTTACTCATGGGTATTACATCATATACGACAATGAGGAAAACTAAGCCTAAACCAGAAGATCTCAAGAGTTTACTGTTTAAAGAACCAAATGCTATGAAGATCGCTATGACCGATAAACTATTAAATAAGGAGCTCATGAAGCAAATGAAAGGTATGATGTTAGGCTTTGCTACACTACCAATAGCACTCGTAATATTCTCTATATATCCATCTCTTATAGCGCCTTATGTTAGTGAATTGATAGATAGAATTACTGAAGACACTGTACTTGCATCCTTTCTTAATTTCTTCATAATGTATGAGGTTGTGTTCTCGGCTACTACCGTCACAAGAATACTTTTATTAAATAGATTTACTTTTGAAAATATAATGTTACCTCAAAAATTCGCTGTCTATAAAAAAGGAGTTTTAACTAATGAAAGAATGTTTGTAAAATTTGAGGAAGGACAATGCTTCAAGTATAATCCCAAAAGGAAATTCATAGAAATAATTAATCCTAAGGTTAAAGGCTTTAAACTTAGACTCTATAGTGAACGAATTAGTGAATTAAGAGATAGATTACTAAATACTGGAGCTATTAAAGAGTGTGAAGAATAATGAAGATCAAATACAAGTGTATTGTATGTGGTAGGAAATTTCACCAAGGACAAGGTATAGTTATAGAGTATGGTAAATACAGGCTAGCATTTCATAGTAGTAGATGTGCATCTAAATTTCTAAAACTATTACTTGAAAGAGTTCCTGAAGAAACCTTAGGCAAATACATTGGAAAAATTATTGAAGAATTTGAAGAAAGACTTGAATTACTTAGAAAAGTTAAAGCTAAAAGAATATAAAATATCAGTTCGCGGTAATGTCATCATCCCCTTATAAGGGTCCATGGGGGGCAAGTGTCTTCATCTAATAATTAACATTTGTATATACGGTAATTATATATTGTGTATCACTGGCGACCAGCTTTAATATGCTCTTTTATTTTGTCAATTATTTCTCTCGATAATCCTGTCTTTCTTGCAAGATCGACTGCTTTTTCGAGGGCCTCATCTTCATTATCTGCTTGTATGTTAAATACTATGTTGGTACCTCTGACTTGAACACGAAACCTCGTTTGATTTAGGAAAAGATATTTCTCTATAATTCTAAAGTCTTCCTTTGTAAGCAACATAATGTCTCTACCTATCTAGATATTTATTATGTATAGGGTATAGATATTTATTCTACTTAAAACGATATATCATTGATTGTGGAACAACACTTGATATGTGGAGGATCAGTTATGATCGATGCTCCTTTAATAAAAGTAGAACCCCCAGGACCGAAGGCTAGAGAAATACTTGAACTTGATAAAAAGCTTCTAATGCAATCATTTGTGCGTTGGTATCCGCTTGTTATTGAACGTGGAGACAGATTTATTGTAGAAGATGTTGATGGTAATAGATATATCGATTTTAATAGCGGTCTTGCAGTACTTAATGTTGGACATAATCATCCTAGAGTATTGAATGCCATAAGAGAAATGCTTGGCAAGATCACTCATTATAGTTTAACAGATTTTTACTATAGAGAGGCTGTGGATCTTGCTAAGAAATTAGTATCAATAGCTCCTATAAGCGGTGATAAAAAAGTATTCTATGGAAATAGTGGTGCAGAGGCTATAGAGGCGTGTATAAAGATTAGCCGTGGACACTTCCGTAACAAGAGACCATATCTAATAGCATTTTATGGAGCATTTCATGGAAGGACTATGGGTGCTAACTCATTAACAGCTAGTAAACCAGTACAGCACCGCTGGTTTTCGCCAATGCTTCCCTGTGTGATCCATGCTCCCTATCCATATCCATATAGATGCCCCTTTAATACAGACGACCCTATAGAGTGTGGCGAACAAGCATTAGCATTTATAGAAGATTACATACTCGGTAAATACATTCACGGCGATGAGGTTGCAGCAATTTTCTTTGAACCTATACAAGGTGAAGGAGGCTATGTTGTACCTCCAGATAACTTCTTTCCCGGACTCCGTAAATTAGCTGATGAATATGGGATATTACTTGTCGATGATGAAGTCCAGAGCGGTATGGGCCGTACAGGGAAATGGTGGGCTATACAACACTGGAACGTAGAGCCGGATCTAATGGCTATAGCTAAGGCTATAGCTTCGGGATTGCCATTATCAGCCGTAGTAGGTAAAGCAGAGATCATGGATTTGCCAGGAGGCAGTCATGCAACAACGTTTGGTGGAAATCCTATATCGTGCAGGGTAGCGCTAGAGGTTATACGTATTATTGAAGAAGAGAAGTTGCTTGAGAATGCATCTCGAGTTGGAGAGTATATTATGAAGAGATTCCGAGAACTACAAGATCACCTTGAAATCATAGGCGACGTACGTGGTAAAGGACTTATGATAGGTGTAGAGCTTGTTCGAAATAGAGAAACTAAAGAACCAGCTAGAAAGGAACTTGCAAAAGTAATTATTGAATCATTTAAACGAGGCGTACTTATCATAGGGGCCGGGTTATCAACACTACGTATAGCTCCTCCTTTAAACATAACCATCGAAGCTGTTGATAGAGCATTGGAAGTTATTGAGGATATTCTTAAAGAGGCTAATAAGGAAGTAAAGGCTCGGTAAAACCCCGTCCTCATCATTTTTCAGTGATCGAGGGCTTCTTCACCGCTGTTATTTTCATCTATAACCCAGTGTTTTTTCAGTAAATTATATGTTTCCCGCAAAGCTATAGGTAAAGACTTTATACCGGCTATAACTGGCATGAAGTTACTGTCGCCACACCATCTAGGCACAACATGTATGTGTATATGGTCTTCTATGCCTGCACCAGCTACTCTACCAAGATTTATTCCTATATTAAAACCATCGGGTTTTAGAGCTCTTCTTAAAACATTTATGCTGTATTTCAAATTATTCATTAGCTCCATTAATTCTTCATTAGATAAACTATTGAGATCTTTTATATGCCTATAAGGTACAATCATTAAATGTCCACTGTTATACGGATAGGCATTGAGTACTACATAAGTATATTTACCTCTATATATGATCAATGATTCCTCGTCATCCTTTCTAGGAAGGACACATAATATACATTCTCTATGTTCTTTACCGCTTGTAAATGTCTTTATATATTCATATCTCCAAGGAGACCATATTATTCTGTACAAATTAACCCCTCAATAATCCCCTTAAGATCGTCTATCTCACCTACAATTATGTTTATGTATGGATTCTTATTAAATTCTATAGTATAATAGGTGTTAAACCATTTGATAAGAACAATATATGATCGTTAATGAATATTTTAGCTTCTATAATATCGATCGTAAGCCCACTTAGACTATTGCTACGCTTAGTCTTAAAATATTTTACATCATACTTACCCTAGTAATGATTATAAGTATTGTAAATTCTTTTTACAGAGTACATTCTTATATATCCACATTCTAATAATGGCTTTAATTGTTTGAGGATTGACTTTATATTTCTAGACTTAATATTTAAGTTTATCATGTATACTCTCTCAGAGAGCAGCTGATCGATATGTATGAGTTCCCATTAACTATTGCAAAGATATGCTATATACTTATAGTACTTACTTATTTCAGTATACTTGATATAAAATACAGAGATATACCTGATAAACATGCATGGGCCTCACTTGTAGGTGCAATAATATTGTTCCTATTATCAATACCTATAGACCTAAATTATGGTTTAACAATGCTTACAATCTATACGTTAGTGTCTATGCTTCTAGGACCCCTATTATTCTATGGATTATATAAAATCGATATGATTGGAGGAGCTGACGTAATAGTGGTAGCTGAAATATCACTATTATTTCCACTACCTAGTATATATAAGTATACGTTATTTGCAAGAGAGCTTATCATGCCTATACATTTACCTCCTATATTACCAATACTATTGTATGCAAATTTACTTATAGCTGTAATCATTCCATTTAATATACTTTATAATTTAGTAAAGTATAAGAATATTTATTGTTCTCTAAAGACAACTATTGCAAGGAAAATAATACTTCTGGCTACAGCCAAACCTGTTAAAGCTAAAGATTATCTAATACTTAAGCATAGATATTTGTTAGAAGAATTTAAAGTAACCAATGAAGGAATTGAAAGAACTATTAGAACATCATTTGATATTAATGAAGAATATACAGATCATCAGAAATTAATAAGGGAGCTTATTAGTAATGGCCTTCTTAATCCAGATGACTATATAATTATTACCTACGGTATACCGTATATAGTCCCTATATTGCTTGGCACATTATTATTTATGATCTTCGGCGATCTAGTTATTCAGTATTTGTTCTTAGCCTTGAGTTAATCCCCAGGATCACGTATACCTTCTTCAGTAATAATGAATACAGCTTCTCCTTCGGGTAAATGCGGCGCATCAACTACACGTGCAATTCTCTTATTACCCTTACTTTTCCTAAGCTTAATTCTTACACCAGGAGTATGATATAGTATATGCCCACCAACAGCTTGTGTTGGATCTCCATAGAATACATCTGGTCTAGCCATGACCTGGTTAGTGACTACAACTGCAACATTATATGCTTCAGCTATTTTTAGGAGTTGATGTAGGTGCTTATTTAATTTCTGTTGTCTAACGGCTAGGTTCTCTCTACCAGGATATTCCGCACGAAATAGACTGGTTACTGAATCAACTACTACTAGTCTAATGTTTTCTTTAGGTATGAGGACAAATAATTCATCAACAACAGCCATTTGATGATCACTATTATATACTCTTTGATACAGTATATTATCCATAACCTCGTCTGGATCAAGGCCTAAAGCTCTAGACATAGCCTCTATACGTTCCCAGCGGAAAGTACCTTCAGTATCTATATATGCTGCTTTACCAGATAATCCACCACGTTCTGGAGGTAATTGGACATTAACACTTAATTGATGACATATATTTGTGTTATGTAGTATTAGACCATTTGGTGCTATAAAGTAATGTATACTAGGTACTATGAGATCATAGACATAATCATTGTATTCAATTATATCTACTTCTTGCACTACATAAAATGATAATTTCTTTATTAATTCTATTTCACGTATAACCCTTTTAACCTCCTTTATCCTCCATTCTATCTCCATTAACAGAGATTCTGTAACACGTTTTCTAAGCTCTTGTTTCTTAGGAAGCCCTCTATATCTATAGTTTCTAATCTGTGAATCCGTGAAACCATATTTCCTTAGAATAGTCCATGGAAAAGGCAACTTTACTTTATTACTATTATTTAATAACTCATTTCTAACTTTAATTAACATATCTAAACCTAATTTAAAGTATTCTTTGATTCTTTCAAGCGTTTTATTAGTTAAGCAAATGTTTATATCTCTTGTAAGTATATGATAAGGATACTGGCTATCCAGATTCATTAATTTCTTAGGTAATTTAAATAACTCTTTATATTTATTTCTTAAATATTTAGCTATTACTGGTGGATATCTTCCGGAGCCCTCTTTCACTATTGTAAGATGCTTTCTTAGTTTACTGTACTTAGCAAGTATATTATCTAATATGACTCTATCTTCTCCAGAAATATAGAGTCTATATATATAGCCTCTTTCATCGCGTTTTATCCTTAATACTGGTTTAACACCTACTCTTCTAAAAAGTACTATAAGATCCTCAGCTAGCTGTCTAGAAGTAGTTATTAATTCAATATAGTTTTCCGAAACATATCCATCTCCATCAATGTAACCAGCTATAAATGCTTCTACAATTTGTTTACAACCCTTAAATATTATTTCTGGAATGTATTTCGTGTATGCATTAACGTGGACTAACTTACCTAGTACACGTTTAATTGTTTTCTTCCTAAGTACTATCTGATATACGGGTAGCTTTCTTCTCTTATCAATATTTATCGATGGACTATATCCATCTTTGCTGAGCACATAGTTTACTACAAAGTCTTTAATCACCGCAGAGTTTGTAGATATTGATACAGGCGAGGATGTACCTTCAGCTACATATAGACCCAAGAAGTATGCATCATCCACGTCTAGATCATCACTACACTCATATAGAACTACTTCTTTGACACCTAATACTACATCTCCTGATTTAAGTTCAATAGCTCTTATCCACCTAATCCCATCTTCCCTGAATACAAGTAAGGGATGTACAGGTGTTATCTTTAATTCAAGCCCATTATCAAACTTTATATTCAGTATTTTCCCAACCTTTTCTCTATATATTGCAGAGGCTCTTGCCTTCACTATCTCTCCATTAACAAGCGTATATACGTATACATTATCAAGTTCCACTATATAGCCTTGATCATAAGGTTTTTCGCCATGTACTATAGAATATTTATCATACATATCTTCTATGGTAGAGATGTGAGGAACACTGTCGTTTAGATAAAGTACTCTCGTATCTCTTGAGAAACATTTTCCTGTGCCATATTCTCCAAAGAACTCAGTTATTGTCCTTGTCTCAATACCTCCTCCTAGTAAATCATCAAGATTCTTACTTCCAGTAGTGATCTTTTGTATATTCATACGTTCAAGTTTCACTTCTCGTGCTGTTTTAAACCTTATATCAAGTGCTTTCCTTGCTGCTCGCACAATCTTATTTGCTGTTGTAAGAGGGATTCCGGCGGCTTGACTAATCTCTTCAGGTCTAGATATAGCTATAGATTCTATTGTTGGAAAGCCAGCTTCTATCAGTTTATTAGCTATAGAAGCTGTTACACCAGGTAAGTCTGCTATGGATTTAGGTTTATTCCTAACCATATCTATCCCATCCATTATTCTAGTGTTTATAAAAGGGTCTTATAACCTATATTGTTCCAACTCAACCTTAATAAACACTATAGCGTGTATAGTATGGTTAGAGGTGCTATAAATTATGTTTACACTGTCAGTACATTTGACAAGCATTAACGCTGAGAGATTATCAGAAACCCTACCACCTCAAGTACAGTTCCAAATAAACCTACAAGTACCATCAGCTCCTCCGTTTCGAAGAAACGAAGCATTAATCATACCCTTCTCATTTGCCATAGCCTCTTTACCACCAGTTGTACAGATAAGTCTTAAGGGCCAAGCAATATTCATGCCCCGTGACAAGGATGGCCGTAAACTACGTGATGAAATAATGTCTAAGAAGAAAATTCCGCAACAAGTAGTACAGGCAATATTTAATAACACTATAGCAGATGTAATAATCATTAGTAGATCGCTTGGTGTGCCTCCACCAGTACCCCCTATGAGGCTTCCTCAGCCTAAAAAGTCCCCGGAACAAAGGTATACCCCTGTACAATAAATGGTTGGAGGGCATGCTCGCATGAAGCTACTCTTAATTCATGCACGTAGATTTTGGTACCATGTCACTGAAAAAGCATTAGAGGATCCTGAGCCCATAGATGATAATAAAGAGAAGGAATTCAGTAATGCCTTGGTTGTACTTACATCTATAGAGGAAAACGATGACTATAGTATAGCTGATCAGGCATCTATAGAAATTCTTGATGTAGCTAGTAAGGTCAAGCCTGACATTATAGTATTGTATCCTTATGCGCATCTATCAAACAGGCTTGCATCACCACCAAAAGCATTTGATACCATGAAGTATCTTGAGAGGAAACTTAAGGATAGGTCATCCATTAATATCTATAGAGCGCCTTTTGGATGGTATAAAGCTTTTCAACTCGAATGCCTAGGTCATCCATTAAGCGAGCTTTCAAAGAGTATTGAGAAGAAGAAAACAGGTGAAATAGTTAGGCAAGAGATCAAAAAAGAATATATAGTACTTACTCCAGAGGGGAAGATCTATAGACCAGAAGAGTTTGATTATACAGGCTATGATGAGTTGAGGATACTTGTTGAGAAGGAAGTTTTTGGAAAGGAGCTACCTGGTGGAGTAAATAAAGTTAATCAGTATTGCCGTAAGTTTGGATTTGAATGGGAACCATTTAGTGACCACGGACATATGAGATACGGGCCTCATGCAACAGCTATTATGGAAGCTGTTGGACAATATTCATGGATTGTTGCTCAGAGTCTTGGTATACCTATATTCAAGGTTATGGGTACAAATACATTTGATCTATCTAGAAAACCTGTTTTAGAACATGCTAAACTATTCGGAGATCGCCTCTACGAGTTAGAAGTGGAGGGTAGCCGTTATGTATTGAGATATGCAGCTTGTCATCAGCAGTTTGCCATGCTTCGTGACTGGGTTATTAGTTATCGTAATTTACCTATGGGCATGTTCGAGCTTGCTGATAGTTATCGTCTTGAGAAACGCGGTGAATTAAACATTTGTTTTCGCATGAGAAAGTTCTACATGCCCGACCTTCACATACTTACAAAGGATCTAGAGGAAGCTATTGAAGTTTCTAGGAAGGTTCAGGAAAAGATCTTTGAAGAGGTTAGGAAAGTTGGCAGAGAATATGTAGCTCTTTATAATATAACTCGCGACTTCTTCGAACAACACTTTGACGATATAATAGATTTTATCAGAAAAGAAGATAAGCCTGTATTAGTCGCTCTATTACCAGGAGGTATTTATTATTGGGTTTTGAATGTTGAATACCATATTATTGACAATCTTAAAAGACCCCGTGAAATAGCTACTTTCCAGATAGATATTGGTAATGGTGAACGCTTCGGTATTACCTATGTTACTGAAACCGGAGATAAGAAACACCCAGTAATTATACACACAGCTATTATCGGCTCTCTTGAAAGGTACATATACATGATATTCGATACAGCTGCACAATTAGAATTAAGTGGAAAAACCCCATACATACCCACATGGATATCCCCTATACAAGTCCGTGTAATCCCTATTACAAAGGAACAATTAAAATATGCTAAAGAAGTAGCTCTGAGAATTAGGAATCATGGATTCCGAGTCGATATAGATGATCGAGAGGAATCTCTTGGTAAGAAAATTAGAGAGGCTGCAAAAGAATGGATACCATATATGGTGGTAATTGGACAAAGAGAAGTTGATTCAAATACTATTAATGTAAGGATTAGGAGAACTAACGACCAAAGGGTAATGACTGTAGGAGAGCTCATAGAGATTTTAGAGAAAGAGACAGAAGGATATCCGAAGATCTCTCAGACTTTACCCTATTATGTAAGCCATAGACCCGGCTTTAGCTATGTACAGTAAAGCTAATATTTGAACTATTAAATATCATTTTAAACTAAATTCTACTATCTGAATCTAATAGAGTATCTATATTAATTAGACAAACCAATATCTATGAAGGCTATTAAGTAATGAGGTTTGTGTACTAGGGATGCTTAATATGAAGAAAAGGTTCATTGGAAGACACTTAATGGTCAAGGGTAAATATGTAGATTTAATACTTAGCGGTAAGAAGACGCTAACTATTAGGCTAGGTATTGTTAAGCCTAGATATGAAGAGATTATTGTACATGGAGGCGGTAGACCTATAGCTAAAGTGAAAGTTACCCGGGTTTATCATAAGAGAATAAAGGAGCTCAGCGATAATGATGCTGCTAAAGATGGTTTTAGGAGTCGTGAAGAACTTGTTAAGGAGCTTAAGAGGATATATGAAGATCTAGATGAAAATGATTGGGTTACACTTATAGAATTTAAGGTTATCCAAAGACTTGACCAGCTCTCACAAGAACATCCTTATATGGGTCTTGAACCAGCAGATCTAGCAAGATTAGGGCTTAGATATTTATCTAATGAGCTTAATGCTGAAGAGAAGAAAATACTACTTGATCTAACTAGGACAAATAGTATACGTGCAACAGCATATCGTCTTTTCAGAGGTATTGAGAAAAGACATATTGTGCGAAGAGTACTCCGTAAAATACTTAATAAACTCAAAGATAAGGGACTAATCAGGGGGTGATACTGATCATGCCATACTGGATACTACGTTGCCATAACTGCAAGAAAGAATGGCAATTAAAGGTAAGCTATAATTTAAAGAAAGAGTTCAAAAGACTATATCATTATTGTCCGTACTGCAAACAAAACACTTATCATGATATAATAGAGTATGTTGAGTACTAGATCATATTCTCCATGAGCGTTAAAACTAAAGTGAGAACTACAAATATTATCAAACTAGATGATGAGAAAGGGGTAAAGACCCAGATAAATAGGGATGAATAAACCTGTCTCAGCTGATCATAAGCTATAAATAGATCTGGAAATAAGCTTTCTTAGTTATTTTATATACATTTACAGATACTATTCTATCGAGGATTAGCTATACATGATCTTCTTCGGATGCAAAAGGAAAATGAGGCCATTATCGTGACAGTTTGTGTGGAAGAAAAGACAAAACGTATAACGAAGTTGAATATGCCCAATACAAATTAACGCAACTATTCAGCAAGTGTAAGAAGGTAGTAGATGGAGGGAAAAGTAAAAATGATGCAGGTAAATAAAGGCTATAACTAGTGATTATAATAAGGTTCTATATAGATTTGAGAATATACTTGGTGAGTATAGCCCCATAAAGAAGATTACAACAACATTACAAGTTATTACCTGCCAGGACTTTACAACATGTAATCTTACATTATACATTTACTATTGATAAGGAAATATGTCTAAAATATATCAGGAATATCTATTCAATTAGAAATGTCTAAAATCCATTTCAGGATCTATATTTTTCTAAGGGTTACCAACCACCCATTTCAGGAGTTAGAAACACTATTCTACTACCATTTTTCAATGGATAATTTAAATGAGATGCCGATGCACCATCAACGATTATATTAAACCATAACCTACCAGAAAGAATGCCCTCTCCAACTCTTCTATTAATCTTATCTCTTATAGTGATCACTAGGTCCTTTAATGCAGCATTATCTGGTAACTCAAGTTTTGTAATCCTATATTTATCTCCAACAAGCTCGCCAGCCCTATGTAGAAATAGTACTGTCACTTTTATTGGCATTCGCACATCACCACGTAATTCACTATTAAGATATGTATATACAGGACAGCGTTATATTATTAAAAACCTAATAGCCGATCTAATCTATCCAATCGCCAGTTTCGATCTTCTCAGGAATATACTTGTCAGCCAAGAACCTTAATCCCTTACTAGCCATAGCCTCTATTTCAAGTTTAGCTAGCGTCTGGAAGAATATACACATTTCACGAATCCACTCTGGTTTGCGGAACCATGGATATCCTACTAAACCCCCTTTTTTCTTAATTTTTCTCTTCATCTCACGATCCTTTAAGCACACTTCAGCGATATCATAGCCTACAAGCTCAATAGCTCTCTCGATATCTTTCTGTTTAGCCTTAATAATATAATTTCCTCTTTCACTCTCAGATAGATATGGTTTCTTCCTAGGCAATTTACTTATTTCATCAACAGGCATTCCCTTGATACTCTTAAGTTTCCTTAAATGCTTCCTTACGATATCGTCTCCATATACATCACTCATCATTACACCAATGAATTTAGCATCCGGAGTTGCTAACCGTTCACTCTCGTAGGATAAAGTAATAGATCCTATCTTAAATACGCTATAGATGTAGAATCCATAAGGATCAGAGTCAGCTAGTACATAGACTGGTAATTTAAGTTCCTCACTAAGCCTCCTCACAAAACGCCGTGTAGCACGATCTGGCTGACCTGCACTAGTGATCAATATAGCTTTATATTT